>Ga0137297_10638_pt1 | contig 24657 bp, 22 predicted proteins | sample RamsorincwithD2O_FD_97191 | JGI IMG/M metagenome (GOLD analysis project Ga0137297, IMG submission 97191) | Mouse cecal microbial communities from Vienna, Austria - Mucin amended with D2O | ecosystem: Host-associated > Mammals > Digestive system > Large intestine > Cecum | place: Austria: Vienna... | reverse complement strand
CTTGATGGAATCTTTCCTCTTGTTGCAGAAGATGAACACATAATTTTCCTGGAAAGGATCCAGCCTGAACTGGAGACTGACCATGGCAGCCAGTCCCGAAATCTGCTTACGGAAATCGGTCGGGCCGCAGGCCAGGAAGATACGGTCAGCCCCGGCGGCCATATGCCGCATCATAGCTGTCTCATCACCCGGAGCAGCTTCAGCAGTGTCTCCGGCTGGAAGCCGTCCGGGATGTAGACCTTCATCCCCTGGAAGTAGATCATGGGACGGCTGTCCGGCATTGCCGGGCGTCCCGCCTGGTGGCAGCTGATCCCGGCGGTGGAGAGTACCTCTGCGAAGGTTGTCACTGTCTCCTGGTTTGCTCTGTTCATAAAAACTCCCTCCTTTCGCGATACTTTCATTTAGTATAGCAGAATGAGGGAGGGGGTTATAGTACGCCATCTTTTGAAGCACTTACAAAAGTGTCTACGCCATATTGTAAGGATAGAATCAAAGATTTCATTTTGGATGAGAATAGAAAATAGGTTGTATTTATCCTAAAAATAGCGTATACTACAAAGAGAGGTGATAAATATGATGGTGAATACAGATACGCTGATTTCTATGACCGAGGCAAATCAGAATTTTTCTAAGGTAGCTCATATGGTAGACAAGAAAGGTATGGCTGTTATTTTAAAGAATAACAAACCATTTTATATCGTAGTAGATTTCAAAGAGTATGAGGAAATAAAAACGATTCAAGAATCCAGAAAAAAAAGAATTGCAGAAATGACAGAGCAATTAATAGAAGATAATAAAGAGGCATTTTTGGAGTTAGCTAAATGATAATATTGACTGTTGAAGAGATTATAGAAGCTCATAACAGATTGATACAAAAGACAGGCGGATTGAAGGGCATTAGGGATAGGACTTTGTTAGAGTCTGCCGTATTAAATATCATGAGCAGTTTTGATGGGACAGAATTATATCCGACAATTGAAGAGAAAGCAGCACGTTTGGCATATTCTCTGGTAAAAAATCATTCTTTTTTAGATGGAAACAAGAGGATTGGTATGCTTGCGATGTTGTTAACATTGAACTTAAATCATATAAAACTGCATTATTCCCAAAAAGAATTGATAGAATTGGGCTTGGGAACAGCAGATGGAAATCTAAAATGTGATGAGATATGGTCATGGATTAAAGAGCATGAAGAAAGGTTCGTGTAAATCTAATTCACGTCAGAGAAATGGAGTAAGAACTTGTGATAAAGCTGTTTGAGGTAATACCGTCCGGATTTTTTAACTGCTTATCCAGTGGAAGCAATAATACAGTTTACTCAGACTGCCTTCAGATAATCTATGAACAGTATGACAGAGAGATAACCTATCGGATTGCCAGGGGGCGCATTCGGGATGCCCTTGCCGCGTATTTGATGGAAAATCATGTGGATTTTCTTGAGGCAGAGGAGGTGAATGGAAGCAGAAAAAACTATAATGATATGGCCAACAGTATGATACGAAGGTTTTGCTCCAAAGAGGTCGGATGGCTGGAAGAGGATAATGACGATGCGACTTATGAGAAGCATATTATTATGACAGAGCAGGGTATCCTACTGGCGGAATTTTTGCAGCAATTAAGAAAACCGGAGCGGGAGGAGTTTTCCAGCTATATTTACAATATCTATAATGTCCTGCGAAGCGGGGAACAATGGTCTCGAGACCCTTATGTAGAAGGGCTTAAAAATGTTTATCGGAATGCGAAATTATTGTCAAAGGCACTGAAACGGCTGGCTACATTCATAAAGAAAATTATTGAGCGAATGGTCAGGGAGGAGAGTCTGGAGAGCCTGACGGAAAATATCATTGAATATTGTGACGGAGATTTTATTCGTGAATATTCACGGCTTGCAAAACAGCAGAATATACATATCTACCGATCTTTCATCCGGGCGAGACTGGATGATATGCAGAGTGATGAAGAACTTTTTGAACTTCTGGTTATAGGGTGCGCAGTGGAGGAAGACCTGGAGGAAGAGGCAGCGAAAGAGTATGTGAGAGATATGATTCAGCGCACAAAAGGGTTTCTTTCCGAGGATTATGACCGGATTATGAGGGATATTAAGCACAAAATTAATGTGTATCTTCAAATTGCGGTGGGGCGCGCCAGATTTTTGAGAAATCGGGAGGCAGATGTCAGGGGAAGCGTAGAGCAGACATTAAGGTATATTACGGAGGAAATGAAGGAACTGGATTGGAAATCCGAATTGCCGGATGCAATGAATGGATTGTTTTTGCTGGACAGACATGAATTTATTGACACGGGCTCTCTTCGGTTTCCCAGAAAGGCACAGACGATCAGAAAGGCGACCTATGCCGGCCTGGAAGAAATAACGGAAGAGGATATGAAAAAAGCCAGGGAAGCCTATGAGCGGGAAGCCTACAATCCTTATTCAAAGGAAAAGATGAAAGAATATCTGGAACATATTATGGGGGATGAAGTCTGCGTAGCCAGTGATAAGCTGCCCATGGAAAGTAAACGGGATCTGCTGTGTACGCTTTCGGCAGTGGCATATGGGGAAGAGAACGGGTATTTGATCAGGCTGAAGGATGGTTATATAGAGACGAACCAGATGATACTGCGCAGATTTGAGATTGTCAGAGAGGAAGACAGATGAGCATAGAGGAGTTTTGGGAGGGATATACATCATCAGAAAGAGACTTGTTTCAAAGAGCATGCAGGCGTTTGCTGAAACATACATTTATTGTGCGTGACAAGGATGAGGAGAATAAAAAAGCATACTATTTCATTTCTAAAAAGCCGGAGCCCTTTTCTGTATATTTCGGCTATATCGGTTTTGATATTGTGATTGACCGGGAAAACGGAGTGGTCATGCTGTGCAATTGTGCAGACGTTGGAGAAAACGGCAAACTCCAGGCCAATCGGTTTCAGCTGAAAAAGGCAGAGAGCGTAGTATTATGCTGTCTTTGGACATTATATGCGGATCGGGTGCGCTCAGGAAGCCTTTCTAAGTCAATTTTCATTTCTATAACGGATCTGCGGTTTGAACTGGAAAAGTATGGATTAAAAGAACAGATCGACAAGACGGCAATGGGAAATATACTGACCCTGCTGTCAAAATTTAATCTTATCGATGTAAATGGCAGGATAGGAGACGCAGACTGCCTGATTCGTCTTTATCCGTCTCTGCAGTTTGCGCTGGATTCTGAAGAATTCCATGGTTTTGTTGATACAACGAAGAAGCGCATGGGTGAAAAGACCGGGGAAGCTACCGTGGACGAGGATGAGGAGGATGAAGATGCTGATGAATAGGAAGACGGCTACAAAGCTTTTGCTGGTGCAGTGGTCCAGATTTCAGAATGAATGTATCCGTCTGGAAGGCTCTACTCTGTTTACCGGGGTAAACGGAACTGGAAAAACTACTATCCTGGATGCAATGACCTATCTCTTGACTGGTAATACACAGTTTAATAAGGCGGCAAAGGACAGGGACAGAACCGTGGCCGCCTATGTGCGTGGTGATACGAAAAGCAATGGAGCGGAACGGTATTTGAGAAACGGGGAGATTGTCAGCTATATTGTCATGGAATTTTGGTCGCCGGTGGAAAACAATTACATGGTAATTGGCGTATGCATAGAATCGGCCAATGATCTCTCTTATAAAAGCAGTTGGTTTATCTGCCGGAATGCCTCCATGGAGCAGAAGAATTTTGCTGTGGTTGAAAATAAGACAATCCGGTTTACACCCAGAAATGAGCTGGTGGTAGGCAGACGGAAAATGAAGTCAGCGGATTTTATGGGAAGGGACAAGGGGGTGGAGCAGGTTCTGCGTGCCCTGGGACTGAGATGTGATGCGGGAAAGTACCGGTCAAAGCTGTTAAAGATGATGGCATTTAATCCTGAGAATAATATTGATCAGTTTATTCAGGAGAGCGTGCTGGAACCGGGAAAGGTAGATTCTCTAAAGGAACTTCGGGAACAGAAGCGCCAATTTGAACACATCAGGGAAATGTATGAGAATCTGAAAAACAGTAAAATCCAGCTGGAAACCGTAGAGCAGAAGACGGAAGAATACGAAAAGAAGCTGCGCAATCTGCATATTCGCCGGCTGATGCTGTGCTATCAGGACCTGCGGGAGAAGGAGGAAGAAGAGAAGGAAATAAAACAGCTGCTGGTGTCCCTTATGCATAAGCAGATGATGTGGGAGAACCGGAAAAAGGAACTGGAACAAAGATGCGAGGAGGCAGGAGAACGGTACCGGGTGGCAGAGAATAATGATATTTTCCGGGGAATGCAGGAAAGTATCCGGGTTTTGGAACAGCAGAGAGAGAAGCTGGAGGAAGAGATCAAAAGATATGAGGAAAAATTGGCCGCGGTAAAGAAACTGCAGATGGGGATAGAGGATCTGTTCAAATGGCTGGGAGAATTTGTCACGGTTGAGATAGAAGACAGGCAGTATTTGTGCCATTTGGCGGAAAAGGGATATGACCAGGGGAAAAAGGTGGATGCCTTTCTGCAATTTGCGGAGATGATGAAGGGACAGAACCGGATTTTTGGCAGGGAAGAGGTTCACTGTGAAGATCGTATGGGGGAGTTGAATACGGAAATTGAGAAACTGGAAAACCATATTAAGATACTAAAATCAAACCAGATGGTATTTCCGGAACCTATTATCCGCGCAAAAAGGCTGATTCAGGGGGAACTTAAAAAGCAGGGAATCCATACCGATGTGAGAATCTTTGCAGAGCTGGTGCAGGAAGTGAAAGATGTCCAGTGGAGGGCTGCCATTGAAACCTTTCTGGGGAGAAAACGGTTTTATATAATTGTGGATGGAACTTACTGTCATAAGGCCATGGAGATTCTGGAGCAGAGGGAAGTTCACGGAGTAAATATCGTGATTACGGATAAATTGCCGGATACATCCGTCACGCCGGGTTCGGCGGCAGAGATGTTGGTGATCCCCAATGTATATGCCCGGAGATATGCCAATTATCTTTTAAATGGGATTCATTTGTGCAGAGATTTAAAGGAACTGCATGAATATCCTAAGGGTGGTCTAATGAAAAATGGAATGCTTGCCAAAAGCTACGCCGTAACTTACATGGAAATAGGAAAAACAGATTTTTGCCTGGGCGGGGATTCTATCAGACTTCGGCTTGAGAAAGCGGAGGCGGAAAAAGGAGAAAGGGAGGCAGAACTTCGGCAGAATCTCAAGATGGTGGAGATGGTCAGAGGCTACCAAAGGGAGCTGAACCAGATTGACTGGGATGTGAGCCATTATGATTTTGGGGCAGCAAAGATTTTGGATGAAGATGGGATCAGAAGAGAAAAGCTGCAAAAGGATATTGATAAAATTCGCAGTAATCCGGATTTTCTTTCTGTTTTGCAGGAACAGCAGGATGCAAAAAAGGAGTACGAAAAGCTTCGGGGGGCAGTGACTGTGATTTCTGAGGAAATCGGTTCCTTTAAAAAAGAGCGGGAGACAAAGGACGAGGATTTGAAGCGGATTTCAGGGGAACTTTATGGGCTGAATCAGGAATATTCCAGACAATGTCTGGAACATTTGGAATTAAAGCGTCCCATGGAGGAAGAGTATGAAAGGCTGCTGAAAGGCAAGACTGGTACCTGGAAAGCAATCACAGGTAAAACCGTTCGCAACCTGGAAGGGGAAGTGAATGAGTGCGTCCGGCAGATGGAGGATGCACAGCTTAAATATTGTAAGCTGGCAGAGATTGATATTAACAGGAGAGGAGTAGGATATATTCGGTTTTATCGTGAGGAATATAGGAATATTGCCAATATTAAGATGGAAGAAGCCCATAATCGACTGGAAGAGCAGGGAAAGAAGCTGGAAAGCGCATTTATGAATGACTTTGTGGCGGAGATTAATGAGACGGTCCGGGAAGCCAGGGGGGAGATTGAGATCATTAACCGGGAACTAAAGAAGATTCCCTTTGGCAATGACACGTATAAGTTTGTAATGAGAGAAAAGGCGGACCGCAGCGTATTCTTTCGGATCTGCAGAAAACTGGAACAGTATATGGATTCACCGGAAGTATATATGAATTCGGCAAGAGATGATGAGGAGATGGAACATGATATTCAGGAGTTTATGAGTGTGATTCTGGACGAGGAGGATGAGAGGGAGTATACGGATTATCGCAAGTATTTTGTGTATGATATGGAAATTGTCAGCAGGCAGGGCGGACAGGAATTTGTTGCGGATCTTTCAAAGAAACAGGGTTCTGCAAGTAATGGGGAAAAGCAGACGCCCTATTTTATTATTTTAGCCGCCAGTCTCATCCAATATTATCCGCGTCAGGTCTGCTGTGCCAGACTTGCCTTTATTGATGAGGCATTTTCGGCTTTATCCAGGGAACGGATTGAGCAGATGGTAAAGTATTTTGAGGAGAATCATTTTCAGGTGTTTTATGCGGCGCCGCCGGAAAAAATTAACAGCATTGGGAGCTTTATCGACTCAACTGTAAGCCTGGTGACTTCCGGACGGTATACCCATGCAGTGGAAGGGCTGGTGAGAGAGAATGGAGATGTTCAGTGAGAATCAAAAAAAGGTGCTGGAGCTTCTCCTTACGCAATACGAGAACAGCAGGACATATGTGGGACGAAACAAGATTACCCAGCACTTTCAAATCCCGCCGGGGAAAGTATTTAAAAGCTATGATTCTGATTATGCAGACCTGGATCTGATTCATGATTTCGAGAATCAGATGGAGGAATTGAGGAAAGCGGGTTTGATTTCCATAAAGCAGAGAAATGGGATTATGGAGAAGCTGGTGGCAAATCCTGAAAAATGGCAGGATTACTACAAGATCCTTAATCGGCAGGACAAAGATACACGAACAAGTATTCAGGTAAAGATGTATCAGGATTATCTTGGCGTGGACCCTTTATTGGATCGGTTTTGTGAAGAACAGATGGGAAGGCTTAGGAGCAATAAAAATGCGTTCTATGGAATGGAAACAGCAGAAGATGTTCTGAAGCTGTGCAGATTTATCCTGAAGAATCAGGAGGATATTCTGGAAAGGGAATTATCGATTGCGGTCCTTGGCGACAGTAAACTTTTCGCGGAGAAATATCGTTCCAGAATTTGTAATCTTTTGAGGAAATATGGCGATTTTGAAGATCTGCTGTTGGGAATTTCCAATACGGAGGACAAAGAGGATAAAAGGGAGATGGAACGGGTTCTTCTGGCGGAGCATCGTGTTTACGCTAACCCGTCTTATGTGTACTTAAAAGGAAACGGGGAGATTGTGTTTGATAATGGGCAGAGGTTGCAGCTGAACTTGTATATGCCCATGGCTTTATCCACCGAAACCTTAAAGCGCCTGGAATCAATCCGGATTCGGGACAATCATGTTATGACCGTAGAGAATCTGACCTCATTTAACCGTCTGGAAAGAAAGAATACCTTTATGATTTTTCTTAGTGGTTATCATAATTCTGCTAAACAGAAGCTGATCCGGAAAATATATGACTCAAATCCAGGGCTTACATGGCATCACTTCGGTGATATTGATCCGGATGGGTTTTATATCATGGAAAACTTAAGAAGAGGGACAGGAATTGATTTTCAACCAGTTTATATGGATGTGGAAACACTGAAACAATACGGGATATATACAAAGCCATTGACAGGTAATGACAGGCAAAAGGCAAAGGCGTTGGCATGCAGCAACAGGTATGGTGGGATTATGAACTATATGCTGGAGGCAGGGGTGAAATTGGAACAGGAGATCGTCAGCTGGATGGACTCTGGATGTACAAGGCAGTGAAAATAGCAGAATGATGGAAGCAAAAAACTTTTGTCCTATATTGACACACTCGGAGGGATAGGTGTTTGGGATTGGGTGCAAGATATTTACGATTACGGGGCCGGTGATTTTGTTTGGAGTGCTGGCAAGCTGGGTGCTTGGAGTGATTTACTGGGCTGGAGGGGTGATGGGGGTTATTTAATAAGATGTGTATATATTAGAATTCCAAAAAATTAACAGAATATATTTATTTAATCGAATATAAAATGTGAAAATACAGGGAATATAAGTGATAAAACTAAAAAAATGAATTGACCAGAAAAGATTATGAAAAGACACGTGACCAGTAAGGGTGGTGACAGAGATCGCGGTTCCCTATGGCGCAGATGGGGCCGGGGAGCCGGAACAGAAATACCGTGATGTGCTGAAAAGCCTGAAAGAATAGGCAAATAATTTAAGAGTGGATTTCATGAGCAGGATGATGGTTACTGTTCATGGCAGGTTGTTTCTCACGGTCGGCAGATACCAGCTCTGGAAAAAGTTTTCCCCGGATTGCATCCGAAACCCGCAATCCGGGGAGAACTTTTTTCCAGAACGTACCTCCCGGAACATCACCCCCATAATTGGAAGAAAGAGTATTTTTGATTGACAGAAACTGGTAATATAGTATAATGTACTAAGAATGCTTAGAATAAAAAAAGGATTCTGGCCAGTATATCCGTTATTTTCGTCAGGGTGAAGATGAAACCATGGTGGAGGCCTATGGGATCTGGTGCTGGTGCTTATTCTGGCAGGTTCATGGGAATACTGGTATGTCTGGTGGGTGGAATGCCCGTATTTGTTTATGTACCACTGCGGTTGTATGTGAAAGACAGCGGGATGGAGGACATAGGGCTTAGGAGATAAGGAGCGCTTAATTATGGAAGGAAATTTTGGATTAACAAGAACAGAAACAGAGATTATGGATTATTTGTGGGGACAGGACAGTCCGGTACCTTTTAGGGAGCTTGAAACGTATTTTAATGGGGAAAAGCACAAAAACTGGAAAAAACAGACGCTGAATACATATCTGTCCAATCTTCAGCGTTCTGGTATTGTGGGAGTTGACAAAAGCGGTACCCGTAATGCCTATTATCCGCTTCATTCCAAAGAGGAGCTCATGCATCAGTGGACAGCGAAGCTGGTAAAGACGTCCTTTGGCGGATCGATCAGTAAGCTGGTGGCAGCATTTGCCAGTGGGGAGAAGATATCGGAGGAGGAGGCGGAGAAGATTAGGAAACTATTATAATTACCTATGTTATTAATTACATGTGTGATTAAAATGAGAATCACCAAAACAGGAACCAGAGGAGTGAAATTATGCTGACAGCCATGTTGGGAGATATTACAAAAGTGAAAGCAGATGCGATCGTAAACGCTGCCAATACCAGCCTGCTTGGGGGCGGCGGTGTAGATGGGGCGATCCATAGGGCGGCAGGCCCGAAGCTTCTGGAAGAGTGCCGGATGCTGAACGGCTGCAGGACCGGACAGGCAAAGATCACAAAAGGATACAGGCTTCCCACAAAATACGTTATCCATACACCAGGCCCGGTCTGGAACGGTGGAGGTAAAAATGAAGAGCAGCTTTTGAGAAACTGTTATGAAAACTGTCTGAAGCTGGCGGCAGAATATGGATGCAAAACCGTAGCGTTTCCGTCCATCAGTACAGGGATTTACAGGTTCCCGCTTGAGAAGGCCTCTGTGATTGCCGTGGAAACGATCCAGGATTTTCTGACGCAGCATTCGGATATGGATGTCCAGATGGTATGCTTTGACCAGAGGACATTTCAATACTACCAGCAGGCCATGAAAGAAAAGTGATTTTCCATTTTACTGCGATACGGTATTTTCAATGTTTGCGGTTGATTTATATGGGAATTGAATTGGAACACTTGCGGAAGATTATTATAAAGTGGGAGTGATAAACCCTTTAAAAAAGAATTTTGGGATAATAACAGACAGTATTCATGAATTTCTGGAATTATATATTTTATTTCCCCAGTGGTATACAGAAATAACAAATGAGCTTCCCAGATGGGAAGCATCCGTCGTTTCAGAAGAGGCCGCGGCGTATCTGTCAAATCGGTTTAAGCTTGAGCCGCATTGTGATTTGATAAAAAAGGTGCAGAAGAATATTAAAAATACTGATTTTCTCGTTTATGAGAAAACCGGAAAAACCAAACAGTATTACAAATTAATATGTGATTAGAGAGCTGTAAGGAATTATCAAAACCGTTTCTCCTCAAATGCGAAACCATATGTCTGCCCCGGCATCCTGGACTCAGATCATCTTTAAGTGAATCCGTTCAAAATGATCCGCCTGAAGGAGGAGCTCCTTCATCAGGGCCTCGCAGGCAGTGGACGTATTGCGGTTGGGATTGGTCAGGATCCCGAACTGGGTGGTCTCCTTCTCGGCAATATGCAGGGGGATGATATCCCCGTTCAGAACGTAAGGGTTGTCTACCAGATAGACGTCGGGACCGAAGCCGATGGCGTCGGTGGCCATGACCAGCTTCTGCATGGATTCCGGATTCTGGGTGGAAGAGAGGATCATGGGAGTCCCATAGGCACTCAGGCGTTTGATGATATGGTCTGTCAGGGAGAAGCTGTCGCCGAAGATCACCACTGGATAGGCTGCAAGCTCCTGGTAGGTGGCAGTTTTTTCCAGGGCCAGAGGTGAGTTTTTACCTACGTATGCCATGAGCTTTCCTTCAAAAAGCAGCTGGAACTGTTCTGATTCGTCATAGGTTCCATAGTCATGGCGGGTAACCAGACCAAAATCAGAGGTGCCGTTCTGGACATTCTGACGAATCTTTTTGGAGCCGTTTTCCTGGATGATGAGCTTGACATTGGGAAAGTTTTTTTTGAACAGAAAAACCGCCGTGGGAAGGATCGTGGAGCACAGAGTGGGGACTGTGCTTACATGGATCGTATCATGGATATCCGCGAAATTCGTCTCTCCCAGCTTGGTGATCTCGCTGATCTGGTTCAAGGCAGCGCGGGCATGGGCAATGATTTTCTTTCCAATGTCAGTAGGCTCCGCACCCAGGCGGGAACGCTTAAAGATCGTCACATTCAGTTCCTTCTCCAGGGCCGTGACAGCCTGACTGATGCTTGGCTGGGCGATAAACAGCCGGGAGCTGGCAGTGGTAAAGGAACCGGTATCTGCAATTTCTATAATGTATTTCAATTGTTCCAGACGCATGGGACAGTCTCCTTCTCTTGTTTGTGAATCCTATCACGCTCCAGTATAACAGATGGAGTTTCTTTTTTCAATCGCAATGTTCGATAGGTAATGCCTATGGAAACATGCGATTTTCGTATTTTTCCATAAGAATCAGATGTGATATCCTGAACGCAAAGGAAAGCATAAGGAAAGCATAAGGGAGCAGACAGCAGGAGCTGGCATGTCTGCGCTGTTTTCCGGTGCGGAACGGAGGGTAAATCATGTTATACGGAAGCGGTGAATACCAGTATGAACTGGTAAAGGACTGGGGAAAGAATTTCCCCCAGGAATGGGGACTCAATGCGGTTCCGGGTATCTATGTGGATTCCAGGGATCACGTTTACATCATGTCCCGGAGCCGGCCGCCGGTCATCGAATGCAGCACGGAGGGAGAGGTGCTGGATACCTGGGGAGAAAACATTCTGGAAAGACCCCACGGCATGTATATGGATGAGGAGGACAACATCTATATCGTGGACGGGGAGGTACACGTGGCTTATGTATTTGACCGGGAGAAAAGACTGCGGATGACCCTGGGTGAGAAGGGGAAGAAGTCAGAGACAGGTGCGCTTTTGAAGGACTGGCATACGGTGAAGCACAGTGCAGGCCCCTTTAACTATCCCACCCATCTGACCAGGGCCAGGGACGGATCCTTGTACGCGACAGACGGATATGGAAACGCCAGGATCCACAAGTTTCATCCCGACGGCACCCTGGATTTCTCCTGGGGAGAGCCGGGGACGAAGCCGGGACAGTTTATGCTGCCCCACTGTATTGTGATTCATGATGATATCCTGTATGTGGCAGACCGGGGCAATGACCGGATCCAGCTGTTTGCGCCGGACGGGACATTTCTGGAGGAATGGACGGATACCATACGGCCAGCCAGCTTCTGCATCCGTGACAACCTTCTGTATGTAGGGGAATGCAAGCAGACCCTTACCTTTGATGATGCCCCGTCCCGGATCAGTATCTTCACTTTAAAGGGAGAGCTGGTGGCACGTCTGGGGAATCCGGATCATGTGGATCCTGTGGATAAAGTATCCATCCTGCCGAAGGAAAAGTACCGCTGTGTCCATGGCCTGAGTGTGGATTCCCAGGGAAGCATCTATATTGCGGAGGTGGGACAGCAGCATCCGAAGGACTATATGGCACTGAGAAAGTACCGGAGAGTGAAAGGAACAAAATCATGAAAGAGATCATTTTTAATACGGATATTTACAGCTTTGATACCTTCCGGGAGTTTGTGGAGGAATTCCAGGTGGACGAGCAGGATCTGATCATCACCAATGCCTTTATCCTGACGGATTCGGTACGTCAGGGGCTTAAGGCGGATGTGATCTGCCAGGAACAATATGGTGCCGGGGAGACGTCCGATGAGATGGTGGAGGCAATGTATGGGGAGATCAGCAGCATGAAGCCCCACAAACGGATCATCGGGATCGGCGGGGGGGACTGTGCTGGATATATCCAAGCTATTTGCCTTAAAGTATGTCCACCCGGTAGAGGAGCTGTACGACGGAAAGCTGCCGGTGGAAAAGGACAAGGAGCTGGTTCTGATCCCCACCACCTGCGGAACCGGATCAGAGGTGACCAATATTTCCATTCTGGCATTCCAGAAGCGGAATACCAAGATGGGTCTGGCCACGGATAAGCTGTATGCAGATAAAGCAGTGCTGATCCCGGAATTCCTGGGCAACCTGCCCTTCCGGTTTTTTGCCACCAGCTCCGTGGATGCCTTTATCCATGGAGTGGAATCCAGCCTTTCTCCCAAGGCCACTCCCTATACAGAGCTCTATGGGTATAAGGCGGTGGAAATCATCCTGAAGGGATACCAGATGATCGCCAGGGAAGGAGAGCAGGCCAGGAACAGGATCCTGAAGGAATTCCTGATTGCCAGCAATTTTGCCGGACTGGCGTTTGGTACCGCAGGCTGCGGGCCGGTGCATGCCCTCAGCTATCCCCTGGGAGGAACCTTCCATGTGGCCCATGGAGAGGCCAACTATGCTGTCTTCAGTGGCGTCATGGAGCATTACCAGAAGAAGGCCGGTGTAAGGCTGGAATCCCTGGAACGGTTAAAGGCCCATATGGCCTCTGTTCTGGACTGTAAGGAGGAGCAGGTACTTGAGGAGCTGGAGACCTTACTCGGAGCAGTTATCCGGAAAAAGAGTCTGAAAGAATACGGCGCAGACCAGGAGATGCTGAAGGTCTGGAGCCAGAGTGTTCTGGATACACAACAGAGGCTGATGAAGAACAGTCCATTTGAACTGGGATATGAGGATGTGCTGCATATCTACCAGTCCCTGTTCGAATGATCTGAGGTACAGCTGACAGTAAGTAATTTTCAGGCAAGCTTTAGATATGTTAGATAGGCATGTCCTATGGATGCATTGTTTTTAGATATTTTACTTCAGGTATTCTTTATAATAAACTGGATTTATCAAACAAAAATCAGAAAGGTGAATGCATTATGGATAAGATTAAGATGGCAACTCCCTTAGTTGAAATGGACGGAGACGAGATGACCCGTGTCATCTGGCAGATGATCAAGGACGAGCTGATCTGTCCGTATGTGGAGCTGAACACGGAGTATTATGATCTGTCGGTGACCAGCCGGGATGACAGTGACGACAAGGTAACAGTGGATGCGTCCTACGCCATCAAAAAATATCATGTGGGTGTAAAATGTGCCACGATCACGGCAAATCCCCAGAGGCAGGAGGAATACAAGCTGAAGCAGCTTCTTCCCAGCCCCAACGGCACTATCCGCGGGATCCTGGACGGAACAATCTTCCGTGCTCCCATCGTGGTGGATAAGATCCGTCCGGTGATGAAGAACTGGTGCAGGCCCATCACAGTAGCCCGTCACTCCTACGCAGATATCTTCAATGGTACAGAGTATCATGTGGACGGCAGGGCGACTGCGGAGCTGGTGGTGAAAAATGAGGCCGGTGAGGAGGTATTCCACAAGACCGTATGCGAGTATGATGGATCCGGTGTGCTCCAGAGTATTTACAATAAGGATAAGTCCATCAGTGCCTTTGCACGGACTTGTTTCCAGTATGCCCTGGATACAAAGCAGGATCTGTGGTTTTCCACCAAGGATACCATCTGCAAGATCTATGACGGAACCTTCCGGGCGGTCTTCCAGAGGATCTATGAGGAGGAATTCAGGGAGAAGTTTGAGAAGGCCGGAATCACGTACTTCTATACCCTGATCGATGATGCAGTAGCACGTACAGTACGTTCCGACGGCGGTTATATCTGGGCCCTTAAGAATTATGACGGCGATGTGATGAGTGATATGGTGTCTTCCGGCTTCGGATCTCTGGCTATGATGACCAGTGTGCTGGTGACGCCGGACGGGAATTATGAGTACGAGGCAGCCCATGGTACGGTACCGCGCCATTACTACCGTTACCTGAAAGGGGAGGAGACCTCCACCAATCCGGTGGCTACGATCTTCGCCTGGTCCGGCGCCCTGCGCAAGAGAGGCGAGCTGGATGGAAGCCAGACGCTGCAGGACTTCGCAGACTGTCTGGAGAAGGCCTGCACCTCCACCATTGAGGAAGGAATCGTAACAAAAGATCTGATCCCCATGCTGGAGGGGGTCCAGGGCAGAGCGGTCAATACCACCGGATTTTTCAAGGAGATCCGTTCCAGACTGGACAAACTGATGCAGAACAAATGCAACTGTTAGGACTTATCTGAACGGTTACGAAACGAATTCCCATGAAAGGATGAATACCATGGAACGACTGGTTATTGAGACACCAGGCCGGGACCAGAGGGTTCTGGAGAGTCTGTACCGGGATATGCAGAGGCGGATCGGCGCAAGTCCCCTGGGTCTGTGCCCGATAGATATGTCACTGAATTTTTTGAGAATGTGCCATGCCCAGACCTGTGGAAAATGTGTTCCATGCCGCATCGGCCTGGGACAGCTGACAAAGCTTCTGGAGCAGGTGCTGGATGGCAATGGGGAGATGGAGACCATTGATCTGATCGGGCATACGGCGGAGGTCATTTCAGATACCGCTGACTGTGCCATTGGATACGAGGCAGCGAAGATGGTGCTTATGGGAGTCCGCGGCTTCCGGGATGATTATGAGGAGCATGTGACCCATGGCCGCTGTATCTCAGGTCTGAAGCATTCGATTCCCTGCACGGCGGTATGTCCGGCTCATGTGGATGTACCGGGTTACATAGCTCTGGTGAAGGCGGGGCGGTATGAGGATGCAGTACGTCTGATCCGCAAGGACAATCCATTCCCGTCAGTATGCGGATATGTCTGTGAGCATCCCTGCGAGGAGCGGTGCCGGCGCCATATGGTGGATGATGCAGTGAACATCTGTGGCATCAAACGTTATGCCGTAGACCATGCAGGAGACATCCCGGTGCCTGTCTGTGCAGCCTCTACCGGAAAGCGCGTTGCAGTGGTGGGCGGAGGTCCAGGCGGTCTGACGGCAGCCTACTTCCTGACCCTCATGGGCCATAAGACCGTGGTGTATGAGCAGCGTCACAGGCTGGGCGGTATGCTGCGGTACGGAATCCCCGATTACCGGCTGCCCCAGGAGGTTCTGGACGCGGATATCCGGTATATTCTGGATACGGGCGTTGAAGCAGTAACCGATGCGGCCATTGGGCGGGATATCCAGCTGGAGGAGCTGAAGAAGGATTATGATGCCGTATATATCTCCATCGGCGCCCATGATGACCGGAAGCTGGGAATCCAGGGGGAGGACAGTATCCATGTAGTCAGCGCGGTCCAGATGCTGCGGGGGATCGGGGAAAAGGAGATACCGGATCTGGCCGGGAAACGGGTGTGCGTCATCGGCGGCGGAAATGTAGCCATGGATGCCACAAGAACAGCCCTGCGCCAGGGCGCCAGCCATGTGGCCTGCGTATACCGGCGCAGGATGGAGGATATGACGGCCCTGGAGGAGGAGATCGCCCAGGTCCAGGCCGAAGGTGGGGAGATCCTTACACTGCAGGCCCCGGAAAGGATCGAACCGGATCAGGAGGGGAAGGTTGCCGCCTTGTGGGTGCAGCCCCAGATCATCAGTGACATTGGCCCCGATGGACGTGCAGGGGTGAGCAGGGCCAGCAAAGAACCAGTACGAATTCCCTGCGATTATGTGATCGTAGCCATCGGTCAGGCTATCCATTCCCAGCCCTTTGCGGACAGTGGGATCGGGACGCGCCGGGGAGCGATCCAGGCGGAAAAGTCCGGATTTGTCCCGGGAAGCGGCAATGTCTTCGCCGGAGGCGATGCAGTATCCGGGCCGGCCACCGTCATACGTGCTGTGGCAGCCGGTAAGGTGGCGGCTGACAATATTGACAGCTTTCTGGGAGGTGACCACACCATCCGTGTGGATGTGCAGGTTCCGCCGCCTCAGCTGACCAACCGTCCGGCCTGTGGCCGTGTAAATCTGACAAGCAGATCCATCGAAGAGATAACCGGCGATTTCACCCTGGTCAGTGAAGGCATGAGCGAAGAGGCGTGCATGCAGGAATGTGGACGCTGTCTGCGATGTGACCATTTCGGTTTTGGAAGCTTCAAGGGAGGGAGGAATATCAAATGGTAAATCTGACCATTAACCATCTTCCGGTGAGTGTGCCGGAAGGAAGCACCATCCTGGAGGCAGCCCGCATAGCAGGGATTCATATTCCGCACCTGTGTTATCTGAAAGGGATCAATGAGATCGGAGCCTGCCGGATCTGCGCGGTAGAGGTGGAGGGGGAGGAGACCCTGATCCCTTCCTGCGAAAATGTGGTGCGGGAGGGGATGGTGATCCACACCAGTTCCCCCCGTGTCCGCCGCGCCCGCCGTGTGAATCTTAAATTGATCTTAAGCCAGCACAACAGCAAATGCGCAACCTGCGCCCGCAGCAAAAACTGCCAGCTCCAGAGTCTTGCCAATGATTTCGGAATACTGGAAAATCCTTATGGGGAGGAGCTTCCGGGCGGAAAGCAGGTGTGCTGGAATGAGCGGTTTCCACTGCTTAGGGACGCGTCCAAATGTATCAAATGTATGCGCTGTATCCAGGTGTGCGACAAGATCCAGGGTATGAAGATATGGGATCTGGAGGCTACCGGAAGCCGCACCCACGTCCATGTGTCTGGAAACCGGATGATCGAAAATGCCGACTGTGCCTTGTGCGGCCAGTGCATTACCCACTGTCCGGTAGGAGCGCTTAGTGAGCGTAATGACACAGACAAGGTGATGGCTGCTATTGAGGATCCAGAGACGGTCGCCGTGGTTCAGATCGCGCCTGCGGTGCGGGCTGCCTGGGGGGAGGCCATGGGGCTGTCCCCGGAACAGGCCACGGTCAATCGGCTGGCGGGGGCCCTTCGCCAGACAGGCTTTGACTATGTCTTTGATACCAGCTTTTCTGCGGATCTGACTATCATGGAGGAGGGAAGCGAATTCCTGAAACGGCTGAGACAGGGGGAACTTGAAAAGTATCCCATGTTTACAAGCTGCTGTCCGGGGTGGGTGCGTTTCTTAAAGAGCCAGTTCCCGGAGCTTGTGGGGCAGCTTTCCACATCGAAAAGTCCCCAGCAGATGTTCGGGGCAGTGATAAAAACCTATTTTGCAAAGAAGGCAGGGATCCCTCCAGAGAAGATCTGCAGCGTGTCAGTAATGCCCTGCGTGGCCAAGAAAGCCGAGAACAGTCTGCCCACCATGAGACGGGAGGACGGTACCCGGGATGTGGATTATGTGCTGACCACAAGAGAGGTGGTGCGGATGCTGCGTTCTGAGAGGATCCCTGCCAGCAGGGTGTGGGAAACACCTTTTGACCGGATCATGGGAGATTATACAGGTGCCGGGGTAATCTTCGGAGCCACCGGCGGTGTTATGGAGGCAGCACTCCGCTCCGCGGCTTATCTGATGACCGGGAAGAATCCGGCAGCGGACGCCTTCCGGGCGGTGCGCAGTACCATTGCCAATGAGGAGCAGCCTTGGCGTGAGGCGGAATTTGACCTGGCCGGTACCGTGATCCGCGTGGCGGTGACCAGCGGTCTGGCCAATGCCAGAAGGCTGTGTGAGGCGATTGTGGAGGGCCGCGTGAAGTATGACTTCGTGGAGGTCATGGCCTGCCCTGGCGGCTGCGCCGGAGGAGGCGGACAGCCGGTTCACTGTGATGATATGGAGCGGGCATTCCTGCGTGGGCAGATCCTCTATGATCTGGACCGGGATATGCCGGTACGTTTCAGTCATGAGAATGGGGATGTGCGGCTGCTCTATGAGGAGGAGCTGGGCGAACCATCCGGCGAAAAGGCAGAGAAGCTCTTACATACAGATCATGTAGGATGGCAGATGGAAGAAAGTATACTGGAGTTAGTGAAAAATGTTCAAAATTAAGGAGGAATATAACATGACATTACCAGAGTTCGTTGTAAAAGACCAGAGATTTCATGATCTGATTGATACGGATGCCGTGCTGGAGGCTGTATCCGTAGGTCATAAGGTAACAGAGGGAATCATCTGGTGGCCCCAGCAGAATTGCCTCATCTGGTCAGACATGGGGGTGGGAAAGGTTTATAAGTGGGATCCTGAGACCTTTGAGACCACGGTGATCAAGTTCCCCAGCAATATCAATAATGGCAATTTTATCGATCCGGAGGGGCGTATCGTATCCTGCGAGCATGCCACCAGTTCCATCACCCGCATGGAGCCGGACGGACGTTATATGAAGACGCTGGCTTCCCATTATGAGGGGAAGGAGCTGAACAGCCCCAATGATGTGATCGTGGATTCCAAAGGACGCATCTGGTTCACCGATCCGGTATATGGACGTACCAGCCCGGTTGCCGGTATCAGACGTGACCAGGAGCTGGATTTCCAGGGAGTCTACTGTATCGATACAGACGGCACCCTGATCCTGGCCCGCAAGGATTTTGAGCAGCCCAATGGTCTGTGTCTGGAAGCTGGTGAAAAGACCATGCTGGTCAACGATACCCCAAGGCAGGAGATCCGCCGTTTCACGGTTGAGGATGATCTGACCCTTGGCGGCGGCGAGGTGGTGTGCAGGGTGGACGGACGTCCCGACGGAACCAAGCTGGACAGTGAGGGAAATATCTATACCACAGCCAGCGGCAACTTACAGATTTTTGACAGGAATGGTGTTTTATTAGGCAATATCAATGTGCCTGGCCAGTGCCGGAACTTCTGCTTCGGCGGCGAGAACAATGACTATCTGTATTTTGCATGTGAGACCATCTGGCGTCTCAGGATCAAAGCACATGGAATTGAATTCTTTAAGTAAGAAGAACTAATGATTCAGGATGTATCTGGGCGGATATGGAATGAGTTTTGGAAAGCTTTGAATAGTGTGCACACGGGTAACAGTTCAGGGGTATCTGAACTGTTACCATACAGAAAGAAAATAGGATAAGGAGAATGGATAATGGAGGGGTTTTCATTAATTACCGCCCCGTCTTTGTGGGCAATGGTACCTATGATCATTTTTTTGATCATGACACTGATGGGGAAAAACTATACACTCAGTGTAGCAATCGCAGCAGTTCTGGGATGTATCCTGACCGGGCAGGGGCCAGTGGAATTTGCCGGAATCCTGGTAGACAATATGGGAGGCACCCTGGGTCAGGTAGGTCTGATCGTCATGCTGGGAAGCGGCCTTGGGATCATGATGGACCAGTCCGGCATTAATAGGACGATCGTCCATTTCATCATGAAGAAGATCGGTGTCAATACAGAGAAGAAGGGGATGCTGGCAACCTTATTCTGCTCTCTGGTGATGGTGGTTCTGATCGGCACCCTGAATGGCGGAAATGCAGTGATCGCCCCCATCCTGCTGCCAGTGGTTGCATCTGTGGGTCTGACTCCTACAACCGTATGTTTTCTGATGTTTAACGCGGGTCTGGTAGGGGTGACAGTAGGTCCCTTTTGTTCAGCAGTGGCAGCAGCCCTGGGTGTATCCGGGCTCAGCTACGTATCCTACATGAAGTGGGCGGCCCTTCCATATTCCGTCTGCTGGCTGGTTATCACCTTCCTTCTGGCAGTCTATATCCAGAAGAAGACGAAGGAGACAGAGCGGTACGAGGACGTGCCGGAGATAGGGGAATTCGTGGCATCCAGACGGGAGAAAGCAGCGGTGCTGGCATTTATCGGAGCATTCCTGCTTATGCTGATCTATGGTATGACCCAGTCTTCCAGTATGAAATACGTGATTTTCGTAATTCTGATACTGGGGGTTGTGGTGGGATGCTTTATCCAGAAGCCGGTTCCGGAGCGGATTAAGCTGTTCACCAATGGTATGAGTAAGATGACCCATATGTTTTTGTCCTTCCTGCTGACGGGTGTTATGATTGATACCATCACTCTGGGCGGCGGATGGGAGGCATTATCTGAAGTAATCATGCACGTGGTAGGAGGAAGCTCCAGATATCTGCTGATGATCATCGCCAGCTGTGTAGGCGGTTTCGGCGTGGAGGGCGCGGTGGTGACCCAGATGGAGATCGTGAACCAGCTTTTCTGGCCAAGCGCATCCCAGATGGGAATTCCCATGGAATTGTGGGCGATCGTTCTGGTAGCAGCTGTGCGGATTACATCTGTGGTATATCCCTCGGCCAATACTGCAGCCCATATGGGATTTGCAAGATGCAGCAATATGAAGCTGATCATTATCTGTGGATGGATCATTTCCATCATTATGCTGCTCTTCATCCCTGTCTGGGGAGTGATCGCGACTCCACTGCTGGGAGCATGACCAGCTTCATAAAAACAATCTATTAAACAAAAATAGGAGGATATGGAAATGGCAAGAAATCACTGGACGATTTTGGGGGAACTGGATCCGGAGTACAATGAAAAGATCACCGCATGGCGGACAGATCTGGTGAATAAGGAGAATCTGGAGCGGAAATACCGGGAGCTGATTAACGTGGCTATGGCATCGATCCTGCGTGAGCGGGAGGTCATCCTGGCCCATGCAAAGCTTGCGAAGCAGTATGGGGCTACCAGAGAGGAGATTCTGGGGGCGGTGGAGCAGGTGATGACCATGGGCGGCTTCCCTTCCTTCCGTGCGGCGATGTTGTCCCTGGATGAATTTTTTAAGGCGTTTTAAGGCAGAATGTATGAGGAGGTCAGGGGGAAATACTTATGAACGGGAACAAGGTGACCATGGAGCTTGCAAAGTATTCCATAGCAGACCATGCTGATTCATATACAGAAAAAGACATTCGTATGACAAAGCTTTCCTATATCGACTGGATTGCAGCCGCACAGACCGGTGTGGGCGAGGATTGCGTCAGGCTGCTTCTGGAACTGTCTGAGGAGGAGCATACCAGTGGAGAATGCAGACTCATCGGAATGGGAAAGAAGACATCTGCCATCAACGCGGCGCTCATCAACGGGACGGCATCCCATGCCATTGATTTTGATGACATTCACGATTTCCTTTCCTTGCATCTGTGCTCCCCGGTGCTTCCGGCGGCGCTTACGGCTGCCGAATATGGCAGGGCTGACGGAAGAGCGCTGGTCAATGGAACCGTAAACGGGATGCAGGTCATGGTTGCCCTTTCAGCCGGGATCATGCCGGAGCATTATAATACTGGACGCTGGCATGCCACTGGTACCATCGGGATATTCGGGGCAGCAGCCGCGGCCGGAGCGATCCTCGGACTGACACCCGGCCAGATGTGCAATGCCTTTGGAATCTGCGCAGGCCTTTGCAGCGGGATCCAGTTGAATTTTGGCACTATGGCAAAGCCGATGGCAGCCGGAATGGCGGCAAAGAACGGGCTTATGGCGGCAATCCTTGCAAAGCGTGGTTTTACTGGAAAGGCGGGTATCTTTGATACGGATTTCCTGGATAATATCGCAACGAAGAGTGTAGATAAGGAAGCAATTATAAAGCGCCTTTATGGTTCCCTGGGAATTCATGAACTCCGCTTTAAGCGTTATCCTTGTGGCGCACCAACCCACAGCGGGATCATCAACTGCCGGAAGATTTTAAAAGACCATCCCCATAAGGTGGAGGAGATTGAGAAAATCGTGTTCGAGCCATATCCAAGGGCAATCCGCCTTGTGGGAAACAAGAATCCCAGGACCGGTCTGGAGGGAAAATTCAGCATCAGCTTTACAGCTGCGGCCCAGATCGTATTCGGAGAGGTGACCATAGAGACATTTACCGATGAAAAGGTAAACCATCCCCAGGTGCAGTATCTGCTGCCAAGGATGGAGCTGGTTCCCTGCGATGAGTTCACCCCGTCCCGGGGCGGCCGTGCTACCATGTACTTTAAGGATGGAAGCAGCTATACGAATACCACTTATCTGCTGGGCCATGACCTGGACCTGGATGAGGCAGAAGCAGATGTGAGCGGAAAATATGCGGAGATCATGAATCCGCGGGCAGGGAAGGAACAGGCAGAACGGATTTATGCCGCGCTGATGAGGCTGGACGAGATAGGACAGATATTGGAGTTTAGTACATTATTGTAGAAGATGCACCCCCATGAACAGTACTTTCTGTGTACAAGAGCGTGTTTGAAAATTATTGGATATTCAGCAATTTTCAAACACGCTCCAGGGGATTTGGCTTATCCCAGGCTCAGTCCTCCAGCACCGGTACATCCTCCTCAAAGGTTTCCTCCCCCAGCTCGTTGACGGTGGTCTTTCCGGCTTTTCCATACTGGTAGAGCTGGTCCAGAAACTCGATGGCAGCCCGGATCTTTGTCCGGAGCAGATATCCTGCGGACTGGGTGGATTCTGTCAGGGAGTCCAGGGAAACCTGGGGAGTCCAGTCATAGGCTTTCCCGTGAAAATCCTGTATTCTGGACAGCGCCTGGGACAGCTCTTCCCTGGTCAGGGGCACAAGCTGGGGAGCCTTTACCAGAAGATCCAGGACGGTCCGGGCAGGCTCCTGGTTATCGGGCCAGAGAGTCTCCAGATTCTCATATTCATGCTTACCCTCAATCACATCCTCTGTATAAGAAGCACTGAGGGCAAAGATGGTGAAGGTGGATTCCGTGCACCTTTCCGGAAGCAGGAACTGGGCCATATTGCGGTAGGCATTGAGCCGTGCCTTCTTTCCAAGCCTCCCCATAAGCTCTGTTTCGTCTATCAGGATCACCCAACCGTGATAGCCCATCTGGGTAAACAGATGGCTCATAAAGGAGAAATAATCACCACAGTGGCGGGTCTTGGTGAAGTTGACATTGTATTTTACCGGCTGGCTGAAAATGCGCCGGTAAATCTTTTTCAAGGGTCCGTTTGCTATAAAATCGCCTTCCAGATCCGCCTGGAGAAGAAACTTTTCATCGGAATCCTCCGTATTCAGATAGGAGCGGAAGAGATAGTAAAGCTTGTCTGTCTCCAGATGCTTGGCGGCATAAAGCTGCATCTCACCGGCCAGAGGACTGTTGGCGGATATTTTCTCCAGTTCATGCATGAATCCCGGCTGTTGGCGTCTGGGGAGATAGGTGTTCTGGATGATCTTCTGGTAGACCAGATAAAGCTTATCCATGGGAGTCTCCTTGCTCAGGGAGAGATAGGAAACCACCATATTGCTGGAGTGGGCCATGCCGAAAACCGTGTTCAGCAGATGGGTCTTGCCTTCCCCATATTTTCCGCTGATGATCATGCCTCCGGATCTGCCATGGTCGCATACCTGGTCGATCCTTCCGGCTATTTCCTTCATGATCTTTGGGCGCGCCTCTGAAAAATACTGTCCCACAGCACGGGATGGAATACCCGAACGCAGGGCTTCAATGATATGTCTGGCTTCTGTATCATACATCGGATCTCACCTCCTTCATGACGGTCTGGATCAGCTGGGGAATGCCGACGGCTCCCGTATGGGCCTGGGCTGCAATCTCCCGGGCCTGTTCCAGATTAAGAGGAGCACAAAGTGTATTGCGGTGGGTATTTGCAAGGCTTTCGGATATGGATACGATCACCTCCGGCGTGTATTCCTGAGCAGCCAGACGGTCTAAGTCCACCATGTCTGCAAACCGGTTGAAATGCTCCCCCACGATCTCATTCTGAATCCGCATCCACAGTGCCTGATAGGATTTCAGACCAGTATTTTCCTGGTCCATCAGCTCCCGGTCAAAGGCATATACGAACATGATATTTTTCATACTGTCGATATCGTCGATAAGCTGGCGGATACTTTCATAGGTGTCTTCCCGCTTCATCTTCGTATAATGTACCGGCTCCAGGCTGGAGCGGCTGATGAGGATCTCCAGATCATCGATGGCGATAAATAAGCCGGAACAGCCTCCAAGGCGGGTAACCTCAGCCAGGGAACGGAGCATATGTCTGGCATTGTATTTGGTGATGCGGCTGGGGTAGAAATCCATGGCCCGCAGCTGGGAGAGTTTTACCGTGCGGTCTCCTTCCAGCCATGCCAGAAGCAGATTCTGGTTTTGTTCCTCCAGAACCGGATATCCCAGGATACTTCCGGTGAGCATGCTGCATGCCAGGGCAAAATTGTTGTCCAGCATGGGATTGTCCAGGAACATTTGCTTAAGCTGGGAACGGATTTCCCGCCTGGTGATCGCATCTCCCATTCCGTTATGGGAAAGGTAATCCATGAACCGCATGCCGTCCGGGATGTCATGATAGTCAAAGCCCATCTCCTCCACAAGCTG
>Ga0137297_10173_pt1 | contig 24705 bp, 18 predicted proteins | sample RamsorincwithD2O_FD_97191 | JGI IMG/M metagenome (GOLD analysis project Ga0137297, IMG submission 97191) | Mouse cecal microbial communities from Vienna, Austria - Mucin amended with D2O | ecosystem: Host-associated > Mammals > Digestive system > Large intestine > Cecum | place: Austria: Vienna... | reverse complement strand
TTTTACCGCCGGCAGAAGCGGAAGCGGTGGACAAAGAATTGATACAAACCGCACAGGAAACGGTGAGCGGGATGGCGAAGAAAATGAATGAATACCGCGCAGCAGAAGCGATTGGAGAAATTTGGAATCTGGTGCGCAGAAGCAATAAATATATTGATGAAACCATGCCGTGGGCGCTTGCGAAAGACGAAGCGCAGAAACAACGGCTGCAAACGGTGCTATATCACTTGATAGAATCCATTCGTATCATTGGCGTGCTGCTGGGGTGCTTTATGCCGGAAACCAGTGAAAAAATTCTGGCGCAGATTGGCGCGCAGGAAACGGATTTTGACAGCATTCAAACATTTGGCAAAACCAAAGCGGGAATGCATGTTGGAGAAGCGGCTGTATTGTTTGAACGGCTGGATGAAAAAAAGGTGCTGGAAGAGTTGGCGGGCAGCATGAAAGAAGAGAAAAAAGAAAAAAAGGAAACGCCGAAGGAACAACCCAAACAAGAGTATATCACCATTGATGATTTTGCAAAGGTGGAAATGAAAGTCGGCGAAGTGATAGAAAGCAAAAGAGTGGAAGGAGCGGACAAGCTGCTGGTATCTCAGGTGAAAATCGGGGAGGAAGTGCGGCAAATTGTGTCGGGGATTGCGAAGTATTATGAACCGGCGGATTTTGTGGGTAAAAAAGTGATTGTCGTCACAAACCTGAAACCGGTGAAACTGCGCGGCGTGCTGTCGGAAGGCATGATTTTGGCAGCGTCGGAAGGCGATAAACTATGCGTTTGTGCGCCGGAGGGCGACATTGCATCGGGCGCGGAAGTTCGCTAAAGAAATTCCCAAAGGGTGATTGAAGACAAATGAAAGTAACGATTATTGGTCTGGGGCTCATTGGCGGCTCTCTTGCAAAGGCGCTGCGGCGGCGCGCGGGAGTGGACACTGTCTATGCCATTGATATGAATGAGACCTATATTAAACAAGCCATGCGGGACGGTATTGTGAAAAACGGCGCGACGGATTGGCAGGGATATATGGAATTCAGCGATATCGTTTATGTCTGCACACCGGTGGGCGTGACGCGCAAATGGATTGATTTTTTATCCTGCAATGTGGGGAAACACTGCATTGTCAGCGACGTTGGCAGCACGAAGCAAGAAATTATGGCGTATGCCCAAATCAAAGAAATTCGGTTTGTGGGCGGACACCCCATGACAGGTTCGGAAAAATCAGGGTATCCCTATGCGCAGGAAGGTCTGTTTGAAAACGCCTATTATATTCTCACGCCGGGCAGGGACGTGGAAGCAGTAGAGACGCTGCGGGAACTTGCGCAAAAAATAGGCGCGCTGCCGCTGGAACTTGACCCGGAGGTGCATGATTTCGCAGTAGCGGCAGTGAGCCATGTGCCGCATGTATTGTCCAGTGCGCTGATGAATTTGGCGGCGGAAATGGACGAGAAAGATGGTATTTTGCGTCTGGCGGCAGGCGGGTTTCGAGATATGACGCGGATTGCGGCGGCAGACCCCACAATGTGGGCGGATATTTCGTTCAGCAATCGGGATAAAATCCTGAAAGTGCTGGAGGCATATCAGGAGACGCTGCGCACCTATGAGCGGCTTGTGGGCGGCAGCGACAAAGAAGCGGTGTGGAAATTTTTCCAAGCCTCCAAGACAAACCGTAATAAATTGCCGCAAAAAGCGGTGGCAGTGGGCGGACGCAGCACGGAATGCGTGGTAGATGTGCCGGATAAAGTGGGCGTTTTGAGTGAGATTGTGCAAAAGATAAGCGCAATGCAGGTCAACATCAAAAACCTATATATTTCTAACAGCCGCGAAGATTACGGCGGAACGCTTATCATTGGACTGGAAGGCAGCAATGATGCAGAAAAAGTGCGGCAAATGCTGAAAGCAGAAGGATATCCGGTCGTGCGTTAGATAGGGTCGCCGGAGGTTCTGTTTATGCCTGAAATATAGAAAGGAACAGAGAAAATGCTATTTGATTCTCATGCACATTTGGACGACGAACGGTTTGGGGAAGATAGGATGGAGGTCATTGAAGCCATGCCGGAAGCGGGTGTTGGACTGATTATGAATGTCGGCGCAGATATGCCGTCCTCACGACGCAGCGTAGTGCTTGCCAAAAAATATCCGTTTATTTATGCGGCGGTCGGCGTACATCCGCATGAAGTGGAAGAGATGACAGACGAGGATTTGCAGGATTTAAAGGACCTTGCGGGAGAAGAAAAAGTGCGGGCAATCGGGGAAATCGGTCTGGACTATTATTATGACAATTCGCCGCGGGACAAGCAAAAAGTTTGGTTTGAAAAACAAATTGAATTGGCGCAGGAACTGGAACTGCCGATTATTATCCATTGCAGAGATGCTATGCAAGACTGCCTGAACATTTTAAGAAAATATGATTTTTCGCGCACCAGCGGCGTTATGCACTGTTTTTCCGGCAGTGCGGAAACAGCAGCGGAAATTGTGAAAATGGGATTTTATGTCGCATTTGGCGGCGCGATTACCTTTAAAAACAACAAAAAAGCGTGCGGCGTGGTACAATCCGTCCCGATGGAACGGTTACTGATTGAAACAGATTGCCCCTATTTAACGCCGGAACCACACAGGGGAAAACGAAATGACAGCCGATATGTTAAATATGTAGCAGAGAAGATTGCAGAATTTCGTGGAATAACGGTAGAAGAAGTGGAACAGACAACCATGTTCAATGCAAAATGCCTGTTTCAAATTGACCAATAGAGAAGAAGGGAATTTCAGTGGAAAATCAACTGTTTTATGAACTGGGCAACAGCTTATATGTGAATGTGACCAACCGTTGCACAAATTGCTGTACGTTTTGTATCAGAGACCACAGCGGCGTGGGCGGATATGATTTGTGGCTTGCGCAGGAACCGACTTTAGAGGAAATGATAGCGGAATTGGACACGGTGAATTTGAAACAATATGGGGAAGTTGTCTTTTGTGGGTATGGAGAACCGCTTTTGCGGCTGGAGGAAGTCGTGGCGCTTGCGGCGGAAATGAAAAAACGGGCGGATATTCCGATTCGTGTGAACACAAATGGACATGCCAATTTGATATTTGGGCGCGACGTAACGCCGCAGCTCAAAGGGATTGATACGTTGTCCATCAGTTTGAATGCGCGGGACGCAGTGCAATATGATGCAATTTGCCAGCCATCTCTGGAGGGTGCGTATGAAGCAGTGAAAGAATTTGCATGTCTTAGCAAAAAACATGTGAAACAAGTGGTTTTGTCGGTGGTGGATACCATTATATCAGAGGAAGATATTGCAATGTGCAGAGAAATTGCTACGGAGATTGGCGTGCCGCTGCGTGTACGGCGCTATGAAGATTAAACATAAATGAATGTTTTTTGTTTTTGTGAGACCACGCCTTGACTTTTTGAAAATCCTTAGAGTATAATAAATACAAATAGAATAGAGAAAAAAGCTAAGATGGAGAGGAGTAGCCGGTGTTTGCTTTGTTTTAGAGAGGAACCGCTATAAGCTGAAAACGGTTCTATCAAAGACGGCGGTGAAGTTCGCTCCTGAGCTCGCATATTGAAAGAACAGTAGGTATGCGCGGAATTTTCCACGTTACAGGAAAAGGATATCGGTTATGAAAACCTGTATCTGCCAAACGAGGGCAGTGTGTGCGCACTGCTGAAATTGGGTGGTACCACGAATTAGAGACCAAAGTCTGTCGTCCCATGTTGCTGCATGGAATGGCGGGCTTTTTTTGATGAAGGAAAGGGAGGGAGCAGGCAAGATGTATTGGAACGAAGAAATTGAATGTATGGACAAAGAACAAATGCGAAAGCTGCAAAGCAAACGCCTGATTGATACGGTGAAACGGGTCTATGAAAACGTGCCGTTCTACCGTAAGAAAATGGAAGAAGCGGGTGTGACGCCGGAGGATATCCGGTCAGTAGAGGATTTGCACAAATTGCCGTTTACGACCAAAATGGATTTACGTGACAACTATCCGTTTAACACATTTGCCTGTCCAATGGAAGATGTGGTGCGTATCCATGCCTCCAGCGGCACGACAGGAAAGCAGACGGTTGTCGGATATACGGAGCAAGATTTGGAAGTATGGTCGGAATGTGTGGCGCGCGGCATGACTTCGTTGGGCGTTACCAAAAAAGACAGGGTGCATGTTTCCTATGGATATGGATTGTTTACCGGAGGTCTGGGAGCGCACGGCGGCGCGGAGTATTTAGGAGCAACGGTTGTACCGGCTTCCACAGGCAACACCAGCCGCCAAGTGCAAATGCTGGTGGATTTTCAATCGACTGTGCTATGCTGCACGCCTTCTTATGCGCTGTATATTGCAGATGAAATGCAAAAAATGGGAATTACCAAAGAACAGTTGAATTTGAAATTTGGTTGTTTTGGCGCGGAACCATGGACGGAACATATGAGAGCGGAAATTGAGAATAAATTAGGGCTGGAAGCGCATGATATCTATGGGCTGAGTGAAATCATGGGGCCGGGCGTATCAATGGACTGCACAGAGAAAGACGGATTGCATATCCATGCAGACCATTTCATTCCGGAAATCATCAATCCTGAAACGGGCGAGGTGCTGCCGGAGGGTGAAAAAGGCGAACTGGTGTTTACTTGTATCACGAAACAAGCGCTGCCGTTGATTCGCTACCGTACCAAAGATTTGTCCAGATTGACATGGGAAACCTGCGGCTGCGGCAGAACGCTGCCGCGTATGGAAAAAGTGACAGGGCGCTGCGATGATATGCTTATTATCCGCGGCGTGAACGTGTTCCCATCGCAAATTGAATCCGTGTTGTTGGAGTACGGGCAAGTGGAACCGCATTACATGATTTATGTAGACCGCAAAGGACTGCTGGATACAATGGAAGTTCATGTGGAAATGACAGAAGAGCTGTTTTCCGATGCAGTGCGTAATATTGAAGCGCAGGAGAAAAAGCTGCGGCAGAGACTGGAATCGGTGCTGGGCATCAGCGCGGCTGTCAAATTAGTAGAACCGCGTAGTATTCCAAGAAGCGAAGGAAAAGCAAAACGAGTGATAGACAATCGAAAATTGGTTTAAACAGGAGGCGGGTTTATGACAATTAAACAAGTATCTGTGTTTTTAGAAAATCGTCCGGGACGGCTGGCAGAGGTTTTAGGACTTTTAAAAGAAAACGAAGTGAATATTTATGCATTATATGTTTCCGACACCACACAATTTGGTATTTTACGGCTCATTGTGGACAAACCGGAAGCAGCATTTGCGGCGCTCAAAGAAAACAGCATGACGGCGACGCTCACGGACGTGATTGGCGTTTCCATGCAGGACGAATGCGGCGCACTGTATGAAATCATACAAACCATTAAAGAAGAAGGCGTTTCGATTGAATACATGTATGCTTTTGCAGGACGGCAGGGAACCAATCCGGCGGCGCTGGTGATTCGTCCGGCAGATATGCAGGAAATGATAGATATGCTGCAAAGCAAAGGATTTAAACTGCTGTCGCTGGAGGAAATCTAGAAATAGAGACAGTATATCTATAAGCTGAAAAAAAGAATGTTTCGGGCATTCCAACATGATTTTACAGATAAAATGGTATATCTATAGGCAACCTTTATAAAGCAGCAAAGTCATTGTTTTATGGTTGTTTGTCAAACAGGATTCAAAAATCGTCTATCGTACAAAATGCGATAGACGATTTTTCTATGTTATATGCTGCAATAGTGGAAATTTTAGCTGTGTGTAAACTTTTGAAGATGGTATAAATATGCGCTTTTGGGGATTGGAATTTGTGCAAAAGGTTACACCTACTTCCCACCAATTGGCTTTTGCGTGTCCACGCCAAACGCCGTTCCGAGAGAAATGGAGTGATATATATGCAGTAAGTTTAATTATTCGTTTCCGTCTGCCACACAAAGCGGTTTCATTTCTTTTAGACTGTCCCAAAGCATAACCTTAACTTTGCTGTTTGTGTTAAAATTTTGCGGAGATACAGCGGGATTTTCGCCTTTTACAAACTGTATATTTTGTGCATGAACGGCTAATAATCTGCCATTATCATACGCAGCAAAAATGACCGTATATAAGCCGTCTTGCGGAACGGTTATAACCGCTTTTTCATTTTCGTACGTGATGTTATAATCATATTTAGAATTCGGTGCAAGAAGGATAATTGTCACATTGCCATATTGCGATGTATAAGTTGCCAAGCCATTTTCTGTTTCGGTAGGTTCGATTTTTAAGTCCTCTGTCCATACTGTTGTATCTGTTAAAATCGGCAAGTCAATAGTATCCTTGTGCGTAGTGTCATTTTCGCAAATATGCTCTGCCTTTCCTGTCATGACAAATGTCGGCTCTGCGGTAATCATCCAAGCGCCCCAACGATGATGTAGCTTTGGTATTATCGTTTGCGCTGTAATAACCGTATTACATACGCTGCAATGACTGCCTGCTGTTTTACCGTCTGTTTCACAAGTAGGTGCAATTGCTGTGTCTGTTACTTGCGTATGTCCTGTTGCGGTTGTGATTGGAATTTCCGTAATTTCTATCAAACCGTTTGCGTCCGAGAACATTTTATGACAAGCGTCTGTACCTTCGCATTTCCAATATTCACCGGTACCTGTTTTTGTACAAGTTGCAGCTACTGCTGCATGATGTACAAGTGTATGCGTATGCGTTTCAACCGTTTCTCCCACTTTATATGCATCATCAACGCGGACTTTTATCCGCATTGACGGACTGCTGTCGTCCAATACCTCTATTGATATTCCGCTTTCTACTGTCTGCGGGTGACAATCTTCCGACAATGAACATTTTTCGCCCGGTAATCTTGTGATATGAAAATTAGAGTTTGGTGTTGTTTCAGAATTGAAGGTATTTCTGCCGTCCTTATTTAAATAAGCCCATGAGTAGTCATACGCACTTTGGTTATTGCTTTGCTCTATACTGATAAATGGGTGCATTTTGGCTTCGTTGTTATGCTTACTGTATCCAACGTTTTCATCAATATGCCATATGATAACTCCGCCGTTAAAAAGATTATCATATGGGTACTTAGCCATGATATTTAAGCATTCCAAGCCTTTGTCAAAGCCTGTAAGCTGGCGATTTTCGATAAGGAAATATTGTTTGGGATCAGCTTTGCTCTGCACTTTGATTACGTTATATTTACTGTTCCGTCCCATATCAGAAATACTATTGATAGTTCCGTCCCAATTGTTTACAAGCTGGGGGGTTATAAAACCGCATTGTATTTTACACCACGGATCTAAATGTGTCGGTACATGTCCTGTACATTGTGCATAAGGGTCATCATAGTGTTCATCTCTGTCGGCATGGTCAAACCGTCTTCCACTGTTGCCGTATGCCATAAGGGTATATTTATTATCAGCCCCCATTGCTTTTTGAAAATACAAATCAGGGAGATTAAAAACAGAATGTCCAAGTTCATGGCAAATAGTACCAATACCATAGGGAATATCTAAAGAATACATTTCAGGCTGAACGGTATATCTGTTGAGACTGATACCTCCCGGAGTTTTTATACCGGAGCCGGATGTAAAACCTCGGATATGTCCTTTTCCTGCTGTCCCTTGTGCTATTAATTCTCCATATCCTGCGAATATTGTTACAATATATGGATTTTCAACTGTAAAGTCGAAATTTTTCTCCATAGCGCCTGCTACCATCATAACCACTTTATGCAAGTCGCTGCTTTTCGCATCACCTGTCGGAGAGGGATGCGGAATATCAAGCGAAATCCTGACAACACCATCGCGGCATTCTGAAATTTCATATGGAATTTCAGTGTAGTCACTATAGCTTACAGTACCTTTGCCACCCGTATTGACACTTGAAGTATCGGCGGGCTCAAAAATATCCAAACCGTTTGAATTTTCTTTCCAATAGTTCACAACACTGAGCTTGCCGGGCGTTGTATCAAACATTTCTTTATTCCAAAATTCACTGTCCATTGTAATTTTAACATCATTAAATTCTATTAAAATTGCAAGCAGTTTCTGATGTGTAAGCGGTTTTTGTTGTCTGTCCTCGGTTGAAAAAAGTGCAATATCGGTATCACCGTTGGACTGTACACAGCCTGTCTGCGGAATCATACATTCATCAAATGACGGAGAAATCGGTGCGGCAACTACTGTATTTCCAAACAATAAAATAAACGCAAGGCTTAACATTATCAATAGCGGAATCTTTTTCTTTTTCATAGCTTCCCCTCCTTAAAATGTATAGTATGAAAAAATACAATCATATATCTTCGCCGGTTTCGAGCAAAGCGACGAAACGATTCGGCGGCACTTTTCAAATCCGTATAATATGCGCTTTGCGTATATTATACCATAATGTACTTTTGGTGCAAAAAGTACCAAAACATGTAGAATTCTGAATTTTTTGTTCATGCAATCTTCGGACACGTGCCGAAGATTGCATACCTTACAGCGTCCGGAGTGTCGAAGAATGAGACACGACGTGCGAACGAAGGACGCTGGCAGGGGGAATTCCCAAGGGGGGATGAATCGACGGCGTAAGCCGGAGAGAATCCCTTCTTGGAAAATATTATACCACAAACGCGAAGCGTTTTGGTATAATTTCGTGCATCTTCGTCGGTTGCCGCGTTTTTATGCGCGGCGAGACGAAGGCACTTTTCTAATCCGTATAATATACGCTCTGCGTATATTATACCATGTTTTGCATACATTTCAATAAAATTTCATCAAAAATTTTTATTTATAAGAATGGACACCCGCTGCAAGAAACGATATGGTGAAACGGATTGAAGTCCATAAACCTAAAAAGATTAACATTTACTATGATTTCGTAGATATCTGCCGTTGTCATTGTTAACACCGAACAGCAAAACGGCATAGAAAATCTATGCCGTTTCACTTATTTTTATAGTGAGAGAGAATCTGGCAGCGTATTTTATTTGTTTAGCATTCGGTCTATCATGATTTTGGTTTCCCCTCTTGTGACGAATTGGTCGGGGCGGATAGAACCGTCTTCATAACCATGGATATATCCGGCGTTCAGCATTTTTGCCAAAGCGTCCGCATACCATGCGCTGTTGTCCACATCAGCCGCTTGCAGCGATGTATCACCGTTATAGATGAACTTTGAAAGGATTGCTGCCAGTTCTGCGCGCGTGATATGTTGATTTGGTCTAAAACTGCCGTCTTCATAGCCGGTCATAATACCTTTTTCACAAAGTGAGGAAACCGCGCCGCAGTACCAGCTATCCGCCGAGACGTCTGAAAAGGCAGTGCCGCCCGACGCGCCCCGTGTATCGGCAATAATGCGCGATATCATCTGTGCCGCTTCGGCACGTGTGATATTGTCCTCCAGCGCAAGAGAACCGTCGCTTCTGCCCTGCATATAGTCGGCCGGATGTTTGGTGAGCCGCGGTGTGACTTCTAAAGTATCGGCATTGCCATAGTAGGCAAAATCGAATTTTGCGCTGTCTGCTGCGGATTTACCAAGTACGGCAAATACTCTTTGTTGGTTCACCAGACTGTCGACAAAATCAGCATATTCTTTGATGTCCTGAACAGTGGTTTGCAGCATTTCGTTTCGGTGCTGCTCACATTCTTCGGGCGCTCGTTTTTCTAGCGCAAATGTTGCACCATATTCCGAGGCGGTATATTCCCATTCATCATATTCCTGAACAGCGGCAACAATATAGGAGTTCAGTTCATTTTGCGTCATATTCATGCTGCGCAGATAGTCGCCGATGCCTTGCCATAGTCCAATGGCAAAATCAATATCGGCAAGACCTGTCACAGCGCAGACCATTCCGTCCTCATAGAAAGAAACGCTTGCGCCGTATGCACCGTGTTTTCCACGCATGATGGGATAGATATATTTCGTGGTCAATACTTTGCCCAGAACAGCCATTTTTCCGGAATATTTTTCTGCGCCGTAAGTTGCTGCCAGCATGAAATGGTTTGCGTCAGTGAGTTTGGTAATCGTTGCCGCGCTGTAATAACCTGCCGGCAGGTTCAACGCCGCGCTTTTGTGGTTTTCGGCGTCCTGAAACAGTTCGCACACGGTGTTTTTAAATTCGCTATAATCCGCGCTGGTTCCGACATATCCTATAACAGGCTTGCTGTTTCGTATGATTTTTTCTGCCTGCGATTTCATCTTTTCCAGTATTTGTTCCGCGTCGTTCAGGTCAAGGCTTTGTAAAAAACGGCAGTATTGCGGAGAGTCTTTCACAATGGTATTCGCAGGAACAAAAATACCGAAACGACCGCCTGCCGACAGTGCGGAGCCTTTCAGTTCGCTGCTTAGAAAATATGGGTCATAATAGCTGTCAATGATTTCTTTGGGCGTTTTGGAGATATACTCTTTCAGTGCATCTGCATTCCACATTTCTTCTGATTCCAAAAACGATAGTGCTTTTTGCAGGCTGTCGGATTTGTTTTCCTCTGAAAGCCATAGTTGGAGATGGGGATTGATTTCTTCGCTGTTTTGCGCATTTTCCAGCGGCAAAATAGAGGCAAAAAAGCTGCTGCCCGATTTGTCCGCCTGATACTGCCAAAACGCATACATAAGATGTACATAGTCCAAATCTTTCGTTTCGATATCGAGCGGGAAATATAGGCTTGCGGAGGATTCATCGCTTTTTTCGGTAAAATAGAATGGAATACCGTCTTGTTCCGCATAAACGGAATCCGATTTTTGAGGCACGTCTTTCACTTCATCAAGCGTCAAAAATGGAATTTTGCCAATCACGGAAGGGTCGTCCTCGGTATCGTTCCACTTTTGAAACGCTTCCGTTTCACTCTTGATGCGCTGCAATTCCTCTGCGCTTACCTTCACAACGCTGTCCTCCGCGTCAAATGTGCCGTTTCCCGAAACGACGGTCACGCTGCACGGATTTTCGGTGAAATACTTTTGCAAAAGTTCGTGAAAATATTCCTTGTGATTTTTGTAATACTCACGCATGGAGTGGATTTCCGTATACGCAAGCGGATTGTCCTGATAAAGCAATCCGATAAACACATTGTCATAATTCTGATAGAAATAACGGTCGTCATTGTCAACAAACGCGTCAATGTCTGCGCTGTCTATGCCGTTTTCATCAAGGTCTTTTAAAACTTCATTATATGCCTTAATGATTTCATCTTTTTGCTGAAGTGGAACTTCAGAAATCATCAATGCCAGCGTCATAATACCGCCGGTGTTTCCGCCCGAAATGTAGGTATTTGTCAGACCTGTTTTTTCTTCCATTTTTTGTTTGATGATGTCAAAAACAATTTCATTCGCAAACCGTTCTTTGGGGTCAGCCGCTGCCGGAACACCGGAGGACATAAAACCGATATCAACGGTTTTGGTGGTTTCATTGATGTTGTATTCCTGCAATTTGTTTTGGGGAATTTGCTTTGTGTCATCAAAGGAGATATCCGGCGCTTTTGCAGTGTTTTCAGAGAAAAATATGTCAAGCGCGTCCAGCGTTTTTTGGATGTCCTGCTTGCCGGAAAGGTAGGTCATGCTGTTGGAAGGAATATAATAAGTATTGTAGACGCGAAGTAAATCTTCATAGGTCAGATTTTTAATATCGGCAAGTTCGCCGCCCGCGCTGAAAACAGGCGTTGTATCGCCATAAATGCCGCGATATAATTTATCGGCAAGGAAATTGACGGAATTTTCCGCAGTATTTAAATTTTTGATTCGCAGTTCGTTATACACTACGCCGTTATACCGCGCCGCGCCGTCCACATATTCAATGCGGATACCCTGCTGCCGGAAAATATTTTCGTCCGTCAGGAAAAGCGGGTGAAAGATGCCGTTTAGATAAACGTCAATCATGTTGTAGTATTCCGTGGCATTTTGAGTTTGTATGAGATAATAGGTACAGTCGTCAGCAGTGATGCCGTTTAATCTGAGAGAGGAGGAGCCGTTCTGTATGTAGTGCATGATATTCTTGGTCGGATATTTCTCGCTTCCGCAAAAAAGCGCATGTTCCAAAACATGGTTTGCACCTTTGCTGTCTGTGGGCGGTGTTTTAAACCCGAGTACAAATTCGCGCGTTTCGCTATTGTTGTCGTTATAGATAACTTCCGCGCCGGTCTTACCATGTCTGTAGCGGTATACAGTTCCTCCCAATGCTTCGCTTTTCTCCGTGCTAATCAAGGTAAAGGTGTCTTTGTCTGCTGCCAATACGGCAGTAAACATGGTGTTGCACACCAAAATCGCCGCAAGAGCCACCAAAATGAGTTTCTTTTTCATGTTCAAATTCTCCCTTTCTGTGCTTTTGTTGATTACTAATATAAATAAGTATATAAAATAATTATTAAGATTTTCATAAATAAAATATAAAATAGTTGTAAAATTTGATGTAGAAACTATTAAATGATGCAGATAAGGAGGAAGGATTGAAAAGAATATGTTTTCATGGTATAATAGTTGCAAATAAGAATGTACAAAAAGGGGTGGGGTGTTTCAAATGGAGGAGGAACGCAAAAAAATAAAAAGGATAATTGTCATTGTTTTATCCGTTTTCTGCCTATCTGTTGTATTGGTTTTTTTGGAAGTTTTCGTTTTTGGTACAGTTATAGAGTTATTGGGAAGGAAAGCGCTTTCACTGTTTTTTGAATCTCTGTAATGACGGAAATGTTTTTTTGTATTAGTGTATGGACGTTTATTGCCCTGTGAAAAAATCCGATGGTTTGGATATCTTTTTTATTAATTTTCAAAGAGAAGATATAGTTTTCAGGGAAACGCAGTAAATGACTGTTGCCATTTTATGCGCCGAAGGCGCAAATTCCCGTGAAAGGTTGTTAGCGCCGTGAAGCCGTTATGCCCGCGTTTACAAGGGCATAGGCGAAGCAAGCGAGACCTTTCACGGAAGAGGAGCAGCAACGAAGCATATGAGAAATGCCCACTCTTTTGAGTGGGCATTTTGAATGCAGCAAAGTTTGCTGCGACGTGGAGGAAAGGAAGGGATTCGAACCCTCGAACCGCTACTAACGATTACACGATTTCCAATCGTGCGCCTTCAACCAACTCGGCCACCTCTCCATAGGTCGTTTGTTGCTTTACTTTTCTATTATAAGATAAATATTCCATTTTGTCAAGTGTTTTTATAATTTTATTCATGGACAGGAAGATGATAGGAACGCAAGATATCTTTTGCGCGCTGCATCTCTTCCTGTGTAGGCGGTTGTATTCCTGACAGCTTATAGTCTTGCCGCATTTGCTCCCATTTATACTCACCCAGCTTGTGAAATGCCAGCAGTTCTATCCGCTCAATAGAAGAAAAACGGCTGAGATATTTGCCCATCTGATGAAGGTGTTCTTCGTTAAGCGTATATTCCGGAACAATCACATGACGAATCCAAACCGGCTTGCCGGTCTGCTCGAGATAGTCCAAAAGCCGCAGTGCATTTTTGTTGGAAGCGCCGGTCAGCGTTTGGCACAGCGTAGCGTCAATAGATTTAATATCAAGCAAAACGAGATTGCATTTGTCTATGCAGCTCTGTATCTGTTCCAGCGGCATAATACCGGAGGTGTCAATTGCCACATGAATTCCTTCTGCCGCAAGTAAATCTTCCATTTCTTCAACAAAGGCATGTTGCAGCAGCGGTTCGCCGCCGGAAAAGGTGACGCCGCCGCTGGCGATAAAATGGCGATAGGATAAAATCATTTCCAAGAGCTGCTGCGGCGTCATGCGCTGTGCCGCGTCTGCGGGATTCCATGTATCGCAGTTGTGGCAATACAGGCAGCGCAGCGGACAGCCTTGCAGGAACACAACAAAACGGATACCGGGACCGTCTAATGCGCCAAAAGACTCCGTGGAATGAATATTTCCTATCGCCATGATAATCTCCTTTCAGCGTACGGCAGATTTGCCGCACGTTTCTTCTGTTAGAAACGTGTGTGGAACGTACGGTTAATGACATCAAGTTGTTGTTCGCGCGTCAATTTGATAAAGTTGACAGCATAACCCGACACACGGATTGTAAGCTGCGGATACAGTTCCGGATGATCCATTGCGTCCAGCAAAACTTCTTTGTTCAAAACATTGACATTAATATGATGCCCTGTTTCTTTAAAATAACCGTCCAGCAGATTTGCCAGATTCACAATTTTTTCGTCTTTGGATTTACCCAATGCCTCCGGTACAATGGAGAAGGTATAGGAGATACCGTCTTCGCTGTAGTCATAGGGCAATTTGGCAACCGATTTCATGGAAGCAACGCAGCCATGACTGTCGCGCCCATGCATGGGATTTGCGCCCGGGGCAAACGGTTCACCCGCTTTTCGTCCGTCCGGCGAATTTCCTGTCTTTTTCCCATAAACGACGTTGGACGTGATGGTCAAAATGGAAAGTGTGGGTTTGGAATTGCGGTAGGTGTGGTTATTTTCCAGTTTTTTCATAAAGTTTTCAACAATGTCCATCGCCAGCCGGTCTACGCGTTCATCATTGTTTCCGAATGCCGGATATTCCCCTTCAATCGCGTAGTCCACAATCAATCCGTCCTCGTTGCGAATTGCTTTTACTTTTGCATATTTAATCGCCGCTAAGCTGTCCGCAACAACGGACAGACCTGCAATGCCGCAAGCGGAAGTACGCAGAATTTTTTCATCATGCAGCGCCATTTGAATGCGTTCATAGCAATATTTGTCGTGCATATAGTGAATCACATTCAGCGTATTGATATAAAGTTCACTCAGCCAGTTACAAATTTTATCGAATTTGCCCCAAACGTCGTCAAAATCAAGATAATCTCCCTGAACCGGTTCGCTGACCGGCGCAATTTGTTCACCGGTTTTTTCGTCTTTTCCGCCGTTGATAGCATAGAGCAATGCTTTTGCCAAGTTCGCGCGAGCGCCGAAGAACTGCATTTGTTTGCCGATTTCCATTGCGGAAACACAACAAGCAATACCATAGTCGTCACCGAATTTTGCGCGCATCAGCTCATCGTTTTCGTATTGAATAGAAGACGTTTCAATGGAGATGCGGCTGCAAAAATTCTTGAAATTCTGCGGCAGGCTGGGCGACCACAAAATGGTCAGGTTGGGTTCCGGTGCGGGGCCGAGGTTTACCAGCGTGTGCAGAAAACGGTAGGACATCTTGGTGACCATGTGACGACCGTCCAGACACATACCGCCGATAGATTCTGTGACCCAAGTCGGGTCGCCGGAGAACAGTTCATCATAGGAGGGGGTACGCAGAAACCGTACCATACGCAGTTTCATAATGAAATGGTCAACGAACTCCTGGATTTCTTCTTCGGTATATTTGCCGCTTTTTAGGTCTTTTTCCGCATAGATATCCAAGAATGTGGAAATACGTCCAATAGACATAGCGGCGCCGTTCTGTTCCTTGACTGCTGCCAAATAGCCAAAATAAACCCATTGAATCGCTTCTTTGGTATCCTGTGCAGGTGCTGAAATATCATAACCATATTTAGCTGCCATTTCTTTGAGTTCGCCAAGCGCACGGATTTGTTCCGCCATTTCTTCAATTTCACGTGTTTTGTTGCCGTCAATGCGCCCTTTGGAATGCGCATCTTTCGCTTTCTTTTTCTGCTCAATTAAGAAATCAACACCATAGAGCGCTACGCGGCGATAGTCGCCAATGATACGCCCGCGTCCATAAGCGTCCGGCAGTCCTGTGATAACACCGGTATGGCGCGCTTTACGCATTTCTTCACTGTAAACATCAAATACGCCGTCATTGTGTGTTTTGCGATATTTGAAAATATCCTCTACGCGCGGATCCATTTCCTTGCCATATGCTGCCAAAGAGGAACGAACCATACGGATTCCGCCAAACGGCATAATGGCACGTTTGAGCGGCGCATTTGTTTGCAGACCGACAATATCTTCCAACGCTTTATCAATATAACCGGCATCGTGGGCAGTGATGGTGGAAATGGTTTTTTCATCAATATCCAACACGCCGCCGGCTTTGGTTTCCGTCGGCGAAGCGAGAAAACTGTCATCTCCGTCATACGGTGTGTAATTGTCTACGATAAAATCTCTGACACGAATTTCCATTGATAGGAACACTCCTTTTCTGAAATATCTATAAAAATAAACGATATACAATTGGTTTTTTACTATATGACTATTATACCATGTCCGCAGCGCGGACTGGTATAATTTTGCGCATCGCCGGTTTCGAGCGAAGCGATGAAACAATTCGGCGGCGCTTTTTATTCTATAATAGTCACCATATGACTATTATACCATAGTTTCTGTTTCCTGCCTAGGGGAAATTGTATACAAAATATCCTTCTATTATCATACCAATTTAGTATATATTTTGAAATGACGATGAATAAAGGAAATTGGGAGTGTTAGACTGTGATTGGAATGCGGAAATGTTCTTTTTTTAGAATGTGCCGAAGCAGAAAAAAGAGAAAATAGCGGGAATGGTAACGATTCCTTGGCAATGGTGCACAAATATAGAAATTTCCGCAAAATCTGACGTTTTCACTATGGACAAGCATGGCATAAATGTGTATAATAAAAAAGAACGTAAAAGATTATGAAAAAAGATGACAGAATCAATCTCCATGGCGTAAACAACTTTTGAAGATTGATAGCGTTAATGTCTGTTTGAAAAAGAGGAGGATGCGGGATGACCAATCAGGAATTGGCAATGCAGAAACATGAGGAATGGAAGGGCAAAATTGAAGTAGTAAGCCGTGCACAGGTAGCGGATAAAGCTGATTTGGCAATTGCTTATACGCCGGGTGTGGCGGAACCTTGCAAAGCCATACAGGATGATGTGGATTTATCCTATCAATATACCAGACGCCACAATTTAGTGGCAGTTGTAACAGATGGAACGGCTGTGCTGGGACTGGGGGATATTGGACCGGAAGCGGGTATGCCTGTGATGGAAGGAAAATGCGTACTGTTTAAGGAATTTGGCGGCGTGGATGCGTTTCCGCTGTGTATCCGTTCAAAAGATGTTGATGAAATCGTGAATACGGTCAGACTGCTGGCAGGCTCTTTCGGCGGCGTTAATTTAGAAGATATTGCTGCGCCGCGTTGCTTTGAAATTGAACAAAAATTGAAGGAAGTATGTGATATTCCGATTTTCCATGACGACCAGCATGGGACAGCCGTTGTGACGCTAGCAGGTATTATGAACGCACTGAAACTGGTGGGAAAAGACATGTCCGAAGTGGAAGTGGTTGTCAATGGCAGCGGCGCGGCGGGGATTGCAATTACAAAATTGCTGATGAAAATGGGACTGAAAAACGCGGTTCTGTGCGATACAAAAGGAGCTATTTATGAAGGTCGCGAAAATCTCAATGCCGTGAAAGCAGAGATGGCAAAATTGTCTAACAAACAACAGAAGAAGGGACAATTGGCAGATGTTATCAAAGGGGCTGACGTGTTTATCGGTGTATCAGCGCCGGGCGTTTTGACAGCGGAGATGGTGAAATCAATGGCGAAAGACCCCATTGTGTTGGCAATGGCAAATCCGGTACCGGAAATCATGCCGGAGGAAGCGAAAACGGCAGGTGTGAAGGTAATGGGAACAGGTCGCAGCGATTTCCCAAACCAAATTAACAATGTTTTGGCATTCCCTGGTATTTTCCGCGGTGCATTGGACGTTCGGGCAAGCGATATTAATGATGAAATGAAGATTGCGGCAGCAAAAGCAATTGCAGAGATTGTATCGGAGGGAGAACTGGCAGCGGATTATATCATTCCGGATCCGTTTAACAAAGCGGTGACGTCGGCAGTGGCAAAAGCAGTGGCAGAAGCGGCGCGCAAAACGGGTGTTGCCCGACTCTAAAGGTATATAAAATGTGAAGAATAGATAGAAACAGTGTGTATGAAGTGGTTCTCATGCACACTGTTTCGATTTAAAAATATTAGATTTCTTCCGAGTTAAAAGAAAAAATGGTTTTATCTCTTGACAAATCAATCTTGTATGGTATAATAATACTGTTACAATCTAATTGATATGCAAAGGTGGCGGAACCGGCAGACGCGCACGTTTGAGGGGCGTGTGGAGCAATCCATGGGGGTTCAAGTCCCCTCCTTTGCACCAAAAAGTTCTTGCAGCGAAGCTGCAGGAACTTTTTTATAAAAAAGAGGGACTTGAAGGCTAAGAGGGCACGAGAGCGGAGAGGAAGGTTGCCGGTGGCAAGCTTCCAGCGAACGTGGTGCGCAGGCGGGCACCATACCGAAGGGTATGGTCGCCGAGCAATGCGAATTGCGGGAGCAAGGCGCGTCCCCTCCTTTGCTACCGGAAAGTTCTTGCAGCGAAGCTGCAGGAACTTTTTTATAAAAAAGAGGGACTTGAAGGCTAAGAGGGCACCACGTCGGAACAGACTTTGCTTCGTTCCGATTTTTGTTTGCACAAAAATCAGTCACATGCTCCGTCGTTCCTTCTTTTCCGAAAAAGGTCACGCCAAGTCGCTCAGCGCACTTGCCTATGCCCTGAAGGGGTATAAACGCGTTCGCTGGCGCTTTGTTGGCTAACAACCTTTTTCGGGTTTGTGCGCTTCGCGCACTTGAAAGTCCTTGGTTTTGCTGTGTTTTCGATAAGTTCCACAGGAACTTTTTTATAAAAAATGGACTTGAAGGCTAAGAGGGCATGGGATATTATTTGCAAAAGAAGTATATGAGGTGGATATCATGTACATAAAATTAATACAGCCTAAGATGATAAAAAGACCCATGGATACGGATATCAAAATCCATATGGCGCCGCCGCTCGGACTTTTAACAGTTGTTCATATTCTTCAGGACCGGCATACTGTTGTGCTGGAAAATGAAAACATTCAAGACATTCACTATGACGATTCGCCCGATATTGTCGGTATCTCTGTCACAGTAGATACAATGCCCAGAGCGGTGGAAATTGCTGAAAAATTTCGGCGCAAAGGCGTGGTTGTGGTTGCAGGCGGTATCCACATAACAACTGCGTATGATACGGTTCCAAAGGATTGTTTTGATGTGCTGTGCGTGGGCGCGGCAGAGGGAACGTGGACTGACATTGTAACGGACTATGAACATGGGCAGCTGAAAAAAATATATAGGTGCGACAAAGCATTTAAAGGAGAAGATATTGTTTCTCCGGCTTATGATTCTCTGAAGAAAGAACAATATTTATATTGCAATGTGATTCATACCAGCAGGGGCTGCCCGTTTCGCTGCGATTTTTGCTATAACAGTGCGGCGCAGCGCATGTATGTGAATCGTAAGATTGAGGATGTTTTGCAGGACATCAAAGCGGTTGGCTCGAAACATATTATGTTTATTGACGATAATTTTGCCGGAAATCCTGCATGGACAAGAGCGTTTTTAGAAACCATCAAGCCGATGGGGATTCAATGGAATGCGGCAGTGTCAATCAATGTTGCTGATGATGAAAGTCTGCTGGATTTAATGAAAGAAAGCGGCTGCCGGAGTTTATTTATCGGATTTGAAAGCATTAGCCCATCGTCCATTGACAATGTTCATAAAATACAAAATAACACCGCCCAATATGAGCAGGCGGTACACGCGATTCATGACAGAGGAATCATGATTAACGGAAGTTTTGTATTTGGACTTGACGGCGATACCCCTGAAACGTTCCGGCTGACGCTGGACTGGATTGTGAAAAACAAAATTGAAACAGTAACCTCTCATATTTTGACGCCATATCCAGGCACGGTATTATATGATAAATTAAAAAAAGAGGGACGCATTGTATCTGATGATTTATCCAGATATAACACGGCAAATGTTGTGTTTCAGCCGGCCGGCATGACGGCGCAAGAATTATATCACGGCTACATATGGATATATCAACAGATTTATAGTCTGAAAAATATACTGAAAAGAATGCCGGAGAACAAACAGCAAAGAGCCTCCTATTTGTTGTTTAATCTGTTGTATCGCAAATATGGGCGTGTGACAGATTTTATTTGTAAAATAATGACCTACAAACGCATTGGGAGAATTGCGCAGCGGATATCACATTATTTATAAAAAACCAGAGGATATTCTATCCGTTATAAACAGAATGATAATGAAACAGTTTGGGGCGGCGCATTGCGGCAAATTTTTTGCTTCAGTGCGCTTTTATCCTTTCGGAATGCGATGTTTTATACAAAGAAATGAAAAAACTGTGAAATTGCAGATAATGTGAAAAAAGAATAGGTTGACTTTTTTGTTGCCGCGGTATATAATAGCGCGTATGAAAGCGGGAGATACATCGTCTCCGCATGAAAAAGGAGTTGCAGACCAATGCAGGAAGAACAGAAAAAAGAGTGTCCCGGTTCGGCAAAAAAAATGGATGCCGCAGCGTTGGATGCCAATTTGAAGGTATCGCAGGCAGGCAATATGCAGAGGATTACATTTCGAGATGTGCGGACAAAACCGTTTCAGATATACGGATTATATCAGCCGCAGGAGACGGAGCAATTTCACCGTATGCCGCCGGAAATTGCGCAAACGGTAAGCGAGGGCGTGTCAAAATTGAATTGGTGTACGACAGGCGGCAGGGTGCGTTTTGCAACCAATTCACGGCGCATCGTATTGCGGTCGTTTATGCCGTCGATAAACCGGTTTGAGCGCATGGCGCTTACAGGAAACGCCGGATTTGATTTATATGAAACGGTCGGCAGCCAAACGACTTATCTGCGGACATTTATGCCGCCTGTTGACATGGCGTCGGGTTATCAGGCAGAGGTGGAATTGCCGGAAGCAAAAATGCGTTCTTTTATGATACATTTTCCGATTCATAATCCAGTGGAACGGGTGGGAATTGGTATAGAAAGCGGAGCGGAATTGACGGAAGGCGTGCCGTATCACTATCAAACACCCGTGGTGTTTTACGGTTCGTCCATCACGCACGGACTTTGTGCCAGCCGACCTGGCAATACCTATCCGGCGGTGATTTCAAGGCGGTATAACTGCGATTTTGTCAACCTTGGTTTTTCGGGCAATGCGAAGGGAGAACCGGCTATAGCGGAATATCTTGCTACAATGGATATGTCCGTTTTTGTATGCGACTATGACTATAACGCACCTACGCCGGAGCATTTGGAAAACACGCTGGGGCCGCTGATTCAGACAGTTCGGCGGGCGCAGCCGGCGCTTCCCATTGTTTTGGTGAGCCGTCCCAGTTTCAATCCGGAAAATGGCGAGGATATCAGACGGCGGGAAATTGTGCAGAATGTATATCATGAGGCAGTCCGTGCAGGCGACAAACGGATTCGGTTTGTGGACGGCGAAAGCCTGTTCGCAGGAGAACATCGGGATTCCTGCACCGTAGACGCTTGCCACCCCAATGATTTGGGTATGATTCGTATGGCGAATGTCATCGGCGCTGCCGTGGGAGAACTGTTAAACAAATTTTGCGGCGCATAAGCAAGACGCAATACGGCATAGGTTTGATTTCCCTATGTTAAAAGATTGCCGAAATTACAAAAAGCATTGGCTGCTGTTTTACCCTCGCCAATGCTTTTTTGCGCTTTTAGTAGGAGCAAACCACCACTTTATTCATTGGTGGTTTTACTTGCAATATTACAGATTCGCTTTCACTTGGTGGACAATGTTTTCCGCCGAAAGTCCATATTCTTTCAGCAGCACATAGGGGTCGCCGGAACGACCGAATTCGTCTTGCACACCAATACGCACCAGCTTCGCCGGCGCATTTTCGCAGAGCACTTCCGCAACGGCGCTGCCCAGACCGCCAATGATGGAATGTTCCTCCGCAGTGACAATGAAAGAGGTTTCTTTTGCTGCTTTGACAATAATATCCTTGTCAATCGGTTTAATCGTATGAATATCAATGACGCGTGCATGAATCCCTTCCTGCGCCAAAGCGTCGGCTGCGTCCAGCGCTTCCGGCACCATCAGTCCGGTGGCGATAATAGCCACGTCGCTGCCGTCGCGCAGTTGTTTGCCTTTGCCCAGTTCAAAGGTATAATTTTCTGCGTCATAGATAACAGGCGTCGCCAGCCGTCCAAACCGCAGATAGACAGGACCGTCATGCAAAATTGCCGCTTCCACTGCAGCGCGCGCTTCCACGCTGTCTGCCGGATTGATAACTGTCATATTAGGAATGCTGCGCATGAGAGAAATATCTTCAATTGCTTGATGGCTTCCGCCGTCTTCGCCAACGGAAATACCGGCATGGGTCGCGCCGATTTTCACATTCAGGTTGGCATAGCAAATGGAATTGCGCACTTGTTCAAAGGCACGTCCCGCCGCAAAAATTGCAAAAGAACTTGCAAACACGGTTTTGCCGCAGCTTGCAATACCTGCCGCAGTGGACATCATGTTTGCCTCAGCAATACCAACGTTGACAAAACGGTCGGGATATGTTTTTTTAAAGCCGTCTGTTTTGGTGGACTTGGAAAGGTCTGCATCCAGAACGACAATATCATATTTTTCGCCAAATTCTTTCAGTGCATTCCCGTATGCCTCACGGGTTGCAACTTTTTTAATGTCTGCCATAGTTCACTCCATTCCGCCGCCGGCGGCAGCGCGGCAAAAATTGACCGGTCACATGCGCTTGCCGCCGAATAAGCGCATGAAGAAAGAAACGTCAGGCTATGCCATTGCAGCGGAAAGCTGATGGATTTTTGCGTCAATTTCCGCAATTGCTGTTTCATATTGCTGCTGATTGGGCGCCATGCCGTGCCATGAGGCTTCGTTTTCCATGAAAGAAACGCCTTTCCCTTTGATGGATTTACAAATGACGACAGTGGGTTTGCCTTTGCATTGTTTTGCCTGATCCAGCGCGCCGCGCAGGGCGGTTAAATCATGTGCGTCCACGCAAATCACATTCCAGCCAAATGCCTTAAACTTTTCATCAACCGGCATGGGATTCATGACGTCGCGCACATCGCCGTCGATTTGCAGTAGATTGAGGTCAACGAACGCGGTCAAATTATCCAGTTTGTGGTGGGCGGCAAACATAGCCGCTTCCCATACTTGCCCTTCTTCCAGTTCGCCGTCTCCTAAAATGGTATAGACACGGTAGGATTTTTGGTCGAGTTTTGCGGCGATTGCCATGCCGTTTGCACAGCAGATGCCCTGCCCGAGAGAACCGGTGGACATATCCACGCCGGGAATTTTGCGCATGTCAGGGTGTCCTTGCAGATAGCTGTCCGCTTTGCGCAGCGTTTTGAGATCCTCCACGGGAATAAACCCTTTTTCTGCTAATGCGCCATAGAGCGCGGGCGCGCAATGCCCTTTTGACAAAACGAACCGGTCGCGATCCGCCCATGCCGGATTTTTGGGGTCTACATGCATTTCATCAAAATATAAAACCGCCAAAATATCAGCAATGGAAAGTGAGCCGCCCGGATGTCCGCATCCGGCGCTGAATACGCCTTCCAATACATGCCGGCGGATTTTATACGCAACGAGTTCCAGCATGTTTTTTTGTTTTTCATCCATTCCATGTTCCTCCTACCGTTTTAATATCGTGGTGCAAACTGTATACAATTCCCACTCGACAAAGTCTAATCAATTTTGTTTAGAGATTATTCTCTGTCATATTCGTGGTGCTTTTGATTATTTGATGTATCCATATTATCCTGCCTATATGGGTTAATGTTATCATTTTGTTATCGGCTTTGATAACACTCGCTCAAATAGCTGTGGATAATAGCAATATGTTCCAACTCAAATTGTATATATCTATATAGCTCGTTTATAAATAGCTTAAATGCATTTCTTTATTTCAAGTGCTCATGTAAAATTTTCTTAATAGTTGCTTGTGCTGCCTCTTCGCCAGATAAACTAACCAGCCTATTATAGTCTTCTATTTCATCCCCTGTAAATATGATCGAAACAATCTTTTCGACCCGTTCAGCAACATGGTCATAGTCTTCGGGATGTGCCCAAAAACAACGCAAACAAAAGCCCTTGTCCTTTTTCTCCCAATTTATACAATGTTCACATGTCCATGACTTCGCTCTATTTGCTGAGGGGCTAAGAAGCATGAAATAATCAATATCCTTTTCATCATGTTCTCCACCGATTTCATAGGGAACTCGATGGTCAACTTGTAAAACACCCGCATCCATTTCTTCAAGATAAATGAAGCATTTTGCACCGTTTTTCTCAATCAAAGCTTTTTTTAACCCCTTTGAAAGAACTGTCCGACCCGCCGATTTAGAAAGAGTCTTTTTAGCATCTGCTGGATTACCAAATTTATATGCTGCAATACTTCTGCCATCTGCCCCTTGAACTCTATAGGTAATAAGAGGTATGCCATATTCTCTTACATCCCGAACAGCTCTTGGGGGATGGTTATATCCATAAACATCCTTCAATTCCTGAGATGTAATATAGCCGTTTTTGAGAATATGTTGAATGACCGTGCGTGGCCTTTTGGCAGTCACCGACTCTAATAATTCAAGGAATTCTTTTGAATACTCACTCATGCCATTGCCTCCAATAAAGATAGTTGTTGAGGAACACTATTGAAAATAGGTAATAGCGCTTCACTTATATACAATGCTTCAAAGGTAGTTGATTTTTTCCCCAGCAATAGTGCTTGACTAGAAAGTCCAGCGTTTAGCATTATTTTTTGACAATGCAAACTCGAAGGAAGTTCTTCTCCATACTCTTTTCCGCCACATTCTCCATCGTAGCTAATTAAATAGTCAACGCCCTTTCGTTCAAGAATTTCAATCGATTCGGCAAATTCATCAAACGGAACATCAGCAAAATATCGATTGTCCCGCACATTGCTAACACCTTGATATGGAGGA
>Ga0137297_10628_pt1 | contig 24873 bp, 29 predicted proteins | sample RamsorincwithD2O_FD_97191 | JGI IMG/M metagenome (GOLD analysis project Ga0137297, IMG submission 97191) | Mouse cecal microbial communities from Vienna, Austria - Mucin amended with D2O | ecosystem: Host-associated > Mammals > Digestive system > Large intestine > Cecum | place: Austria: Vienna... | reverse complement strand
AGTATGACAAATGTTGGAACATTAGATGCAATTGATGTAAATTTGTTAGAAGATTTTGATTATGTTGCTCTTGGTCATATTCATAAACCTCAAAAGATAAAAAGAGAAACTATAAGATATTCAGGAACACCACTCAAATATTCTTTTAGTGAAGTAAACGATAAAAAAAGTGTGGTTATTATAGATACAGAAACTATGGATGTAGAATTCGTTTCTATAAAACCCCTTAGAGAACTTAGAGTAATCAAAGGAACTTTTAAAGAGATTTTAAATATGACTCCTAATAATGATTTAATCAGAGTAGAATTGGAAGATACCAATACAATTATTTCACCAATGGAAGAGATTAGAAAAAAATTTCCAAATGCTCTATCATTAAGTTTTACTAATAGAATTTCTAATGAAAATAATACTCTTATGAGTAAATTAGAAGTAACATCAACGACTTCACCAATTAGTTTATTTAAAGATTTCTTTTATGCTCAAAATAATCGTGATTTAACAGAAGAAGAAGAAACATATATGAATAATTTAATATCAACTATTGGAAAGGAGGCTTAATATGCGTCTTAAAAAATTAACTATGCAAGCCTTTGGACCTTTTAAAGATAAAATGATAATTGATTTTGAAACAAATAAAATAGACCAAGGATTGCTACTGATAACAGGAGATACAGGTGCCGGAAAAACAACTATTTTTGATGCAATTTCATTTGCTTTATATGGTGAATCTTCTGGTGAAGTTAGAAAAATAAATTCATTTAGAAGTGATTGGGCGAGTCCAGAGGTAGAAACATTTGTAGAATTAGAATTTTATCATAACCATAAAGAATATACCGTTAAAAGAAGTCCAGAATATATGCGGAAAAGCAAAAGAGGAGATGGCTTTACAAAACAGCCTGCTACTGCTGAATTTGAAATAAATGGTAGAAAAGAGGTAAAAACAACAACTGTTACAAATGAAATTACTTCTTTAATTGGTTTAGATTATAAGCAATTCAGACAAGTTGCTATGCTATCGCAAGGAGAATTTACTAAATTTTTATTAGCTTCTTCTGATGAAAAAACATCTATATTCAGAAAAATTTTTGGTACTGCTCTTTATAGCAACATTATGTTAAAATTAAAAGAAGATTTAGTTTTAAAAGAACAAACATATAATCAAACAAAAGCTAATATTGAAAAAACAAAAGGAAAATTAGAAAATATCAATTATGAGGCACTTACAAATGAAGAACTTATCATAGAATTAGATAAAAAAATAGAAGATAAAAGTGCAAAATTAGAAACTGTAAAAAATAAAAGAGAACAATTAAATGAAAATGTCAAAAAGAAAACAGTAGAATTAAATGAAATAGAAAAGACAAATCAAAAGATAGATACATTAGAAACAAAGAAAGAAAATTTAAAAGTATTAAATGAAAATAATCAAAATATCGAAGAAGAAAAAAATCTTTTGGAATATAATATCAATGTTGTTCCAAAAATAAAAAATGTTATGATGTTAATAGAAAAGGAAGAAAAAACAGAAAAGGAACATAGAGAAAATTTACAAAATTGCTACCTAAAATTAGAAAATATAAATAAACAAAAGAAAGTAAAAGAAGAAGAATTTAAAAAATTAGAAACATTTCCTGATAGATTAGAAAGTGCGAATAATATAATTTCAAAAATAACAGAAGATATCAAAAAATATGAAAATTATAATCGTTTAACATTAGATTTTAGTAAGAATCAAGAACAAATGAAAATATCTTTTCAAAAGTATGAACAAGAAAATAAAAAATTAGAACAGATGCGTAAGGAATATTATTTAAATGAAGCTTTTCTTTTATCAGAAACATTAGAAGAAGGAAAAGTATGTCCTGTATGTGGCTCTAAAGAACATCCACATAAAGCAATAAAACAAGATAATAGTTATGATAAAGAAGATATTGAAAGACAAAATCATATTGTATCAGAAGCCTTTAAAAATAATAAAATTTATGAAACTAGATATGAATCTTTGATGGACGAAATAAATGAATTAAATGTAGATGAAAATATAGATGTTGATAAATTATTGTCGGAATTAATAGTGCGAAAAGAAAATGAAACAAAAAATTTAAGGACTATAAAAGCTGAATATGAAACCTTAAGTAAAGAAAAAAATAAATTAGCCTCTTCTTTGATAGAATTAAATAAAGAAATAGAAATTCATGAAAGTACGATAGAAAAAGCAAAATTAGAACTGCATAGATTGGAAAAAGAATTATCAAATATTTATCATTCTTATCAAACAAATAAAGAAATATATGAAAAAAATAAACTAGAAGATAATAAAAGAAAAGAACTAGAAGAGAAAATAAAAGCATATGATAATGAAAAAAATAGTTGTACTTCAATTATAGATATGCTATCTAAAGAATTAGAAGGTAAAATAAAAGTGAATATAGAAGAAAAAAGTATAACATTAAAAACTTTAACAGAAGAATTTCAAAAGGTAGATGAGGTTTATCTTAGCCTTAATAATCAATTAGAAAAATTGAAGGAAAATACAAAAGAGATGAAAGAATATGTAAATCATTATAAAAAAGAATTAAATGAATATCAAATAATAAAAGGATTAAGTGATACAGCAAATGGAAAATTAGTAGGAAAACAAAGAATAACGTTTGAAAACTATGTACAATCCTATTACTTAAATAGTGTCTTAACTGAGGCTAATAAGAGATTATCAAAAATGACTGATGGAAGATATGATTTAAGAAGAAAAGAAGTATCAAGTACATTAACTGAAAAATTAGGATTAGAATTTTCTATTTTTGATGCTTATACAGGAAAAGAAAGAGAGGTCTCTAGTCTATCTGGTGGAGAAAAATTTAAAGCTGCACTTTCTTTAGCACTTGGTTTAAGTGATTCCATAAGTATGTATGCAGGTGGAATTAAGATTGATGCTCTATTTGTAGATGAGGGATTTGGTTCATTGGATGCTGAATCATTAAATCAAGCATTAAATACATTATCAGATTTGGCTACTGATAATAAATTAGTTGGAATTATTTCACATGTCTCTGAGCTTATTTCAAGAATTGATAAAAAAATAGTTGTGAAAAAAAATAGTAGTAGTACATTAGAAATAGAATCATAAAAAGGAGGCAAGTGAGATGGACAAGAAATTATTGATAATTACTTTCTTTTTAGCACTTATTCTCTGTCTTGGGGTAACTTTGATAGAAGAGAAAAATAAGAAATTAGAAGTAGATGAAATAACAGATAGTCAAAGATTTAAAGATGAATATGAAAGCTTGAATGGAACAATTCATAAAGAAGATAATGAAATAATTCGAACACTTTATATTCAGGAAGAAAATCCAATCATTTATAAAACAGTAGAAGATGTAAAAGAAATGATAAATAATAAAGAGACTTTTATTTTGTATATTGGAAAATCAGATGATTCTTGGTGTAGAAGTATGATAGAAACATTATTAGAAGTAGCAGATAATTTAATATTAAAACAAATTTATTATATAGATATAACAGATATTGATAAAGAGGAATTAGCACCATTATTAAAGGAAGAAAACATAAATATACCGATAGTAATGATGATAAAAGATGGAAAAATAGTAAAAGATACAGCTGGAATTAGTGAAAAACAAACAGATGGCTATATGGGATTAACCAATGAAATAAAAGAAGACATGTATCATAAGTTAGAAAGCTTATTAAAATGTGTGACAGAAGAAATTTGCAACGAGGAATTTTAAAAAGGAGAATAAAAATGAAAAGAAATGTATTATTTCATATTCCTCACTCAAGTCTTTATATACCAGAGGAATATAAAAGAGAAACATTATTAACAGAAGAAGAATTAGAAAAAGAAAATTTATTTATGTGTGATTATAGAGTTGATGAATTATTAGAAGATAAAGAAAATGCAATTATTTTTCCGTACTCTCGATTATACTGTGATGTAGAACGCTTTAGAGATGAAAGTGAAACAATGAATCAGTATGGAATGGGCTATATATATACGAAAACAAGTACTGGAGATGAAATGTTTAAACCTAGTCTTGAGCATAAAGAAAAAATTAATAAAATCTATGATGAGCATCATAAAAAATTAGATGAAAAAGTAAGCGAAATATTAAATGTGTATGGAAGTTGCATTATTATAGATTTACATTCTTATTCATCAGAACTTGTATATCGTTTATTTCAATATGAAAATTTACCAGATATTTGTATTGGAGTAGAACCTCTTTATTATAGTGAAGAATTAACTGAACATTTGGTCAATTATTTTAAAAAACATGGTTATTCAGTAAAACTCAATTATCCCTATCAAGGATCTATTATTCCAAATAAATTTTACGGAAAAGAAGAAAATATTGTTTCTATTATGATAGAAATAAATAAAAGAATTTATGAAGATGAACCAAAAGTATTCAAGAAAATATTGCATGGTGCACTTAAATTTTAATATTAGAATTTTTTCTAAAAAGCAAATTAGAACTTGAGATTTGCTTTTTTTAGTGTATAATAGAAACCAATTATTTTGATGAAGGAGGGATTGTATGAGAATATCATTAAAAGCTCGTACAGTAATTACAATTGTATTTGTATTGTGTTTAGGAGCTTATATCACTTTAGATTGCATCAAACTAAAACAATCATCATTTGGAACAAAACCAATTATTACAGTTTGGTCAAATGGAAAAGAGGAAGCACCTAACTATAGTACATATATCGGATTAGGATATACAGTAAAATACTCATGGAATATGAACAACAAGACAACAGCAGAAGAAGTAAAAGCACCAAATTATGGAGCAGAATTTAAATTATTTGGCTTTATTCCTATATGGAATTGGATAAAATAGACATAGTCATTTGACTATGTTTTCCATTTATATAACTGTTTTATATAGAAGTATGCTATACTAAAAATAGAATGGAGGAAAATAGATGAAAGATAAATTGACTTCTTTAAAAGATATTTATGATGTGTGCATCAATCAAGTAGATGGAAATATGACTTATATGTATAAAAAAGAAGAGATGATTCAATGGAATATTAATGGTATTACTATTTATATTGAGAGTAATCAGATTAGAATTAAGAAAGATAAAAAAACAATTTTAGAATATCAAGTGAATAAAAACTATAATGAAATATATCAAATATTATTAGAATGTAATGGAGATTTTAAGAAAAAAGAAAGTTTTATAGATAAATTAAAAAATAAACTAAAAAAGATGAGATAGATGCATCACCAATTTTCAAAAATGTCTTAATATATATTGAATTACTATTTTATATATAATGATTTTTATCATACAAAAATAATAAAAATGTCTATTGACTTTTTTGAATTTTTTTTATATTATACTGGAAGATATTTTGTGTAAGGGCAAAATTTTTTTAAGGAATGTGGTAAGATGGAGTTATTTGCAACATATTTTTTATACTTTCTTCTTTATTCCTTTTTTGGATGGCTAATGGAAGTAATCTGTAAATTATTTGAACTAAAAAAATTTATTAATAGAGGTTTTTTAATTGGACCTATTTGTCCGATTTATGGTTATGGAGTACTTAGTATTATTTTACTAATTGGAAAAGATACCTCTGATATTTTAGCAGTTTTCTTAAAATCAATTTTAATTTGTTCCTTATTAGAATATTTTACATCTTATATTATGGAAAAACTATTTAAAGCTAGATGGTGGGATTATTCGAAAAAGAAGTTTAATATCAATGGACGTATCTGTTTAGAAACGATGATACCATTTGGAATACTTGGATGTTTTGTAATTTATATCATTCATCCTAGTATTGTAAAATTAGTGGGGTTATTACCAGATATTTTAAGATATGTAATTGCCTTTTGTTTCTGTTTTATTTATCTTATTGATAATATCATTTCTTTTAATATTATGAATAGGATTAAAAATGAAATTCAAAAACAAAAGACAGATAATACAGAACAAATTCGTAAAAAAGTACTTTATTGGATAGAAACAAATTCTATTTTTTACAAGCATATAAAGAATGCCTATCCAAGATTTAAAATTTATTATAGAAAGGTAGGGAAGAGAAATCATGATGAATCTAATTGAATATGTAAGAAAATATGGAAATATTAGTTTTAAAGAAAAAGAAATTAACGATATTGATAACTTAGTTTTCTCTTCTTTATCATATCTTAATTTTTCATCTACAAGTATAGAGGAAAATAATCATTCCTTAGAAAAAGTAGGAAGGGAATATTTAAAAACACATTCCTATAGAGCAGTAAAAAAATTAGGAATTGCTCAAAAAGATGCTTACAAATTATTAAAAGTTGCTATTATGAAAGAACGTTATAAGAATATAATTGTGTCTGACTATGTATATAAAACAAATAAAGAAATGCAATTTAGTGCAGTAACATTTCACATATCTAAAAATTTGAAATATATTTGTTTTGAAGGAACAGATGAGAGAATTAGTGGATGGAAAGAAGACTGTAGATTAGCTTATATGTTTCCTGTTCCAGCACACCTAGAAGCAATCAATTATGTCAATCAACATGTTGAATTATTTGGCCCTAATGTCATTTTAGGTGGTCATTCAAAAGGGGGCAATTTGGCTTTGATTGCAGGTATGTATATTCAAAAATATAAAAAAAGAAAAATAAAAAAAGTATACAATAATGATGGACCAGGGTTGTTAGAAAAAGAATTTCATTCTAAAGAATATAATCAAATAAAGAAAAGATATGTTCATATTGTTCCTAATTCTAGTGTTGTAGGAGTACTTCTGAATCATGATACTTATACAGTAGTAAAATCAAATAAGAAAAATATTTTGTGTCATTCTATGGCTACTTGGATGATAGATAAAAATGGATTAGTAAAAAGTACTTTATCAGAGAAAAGTAAAAGATTAGAAAGCAGTATTTTATCTTGGCTTAGTATGTATAGTAATCAACAAAAAAATAAATTAACTAATTCATTATTTGGAGTATTTGAAGATTCTAATGTAGAAGATTTTGTGAAACTTAGAAAATTGCCAAATCTTATTAAAGTACTTTTTCATATTAAAAAGATGGATTTAGAGAGTAAAAGAATTACATTTGATTTATTTTCATATAATTATTCTAATATGAAAAATTCATAGATTTTAGAGTAAACTATACATTTTTACTCTTTTTTTGGTATAATAATGTTAGAAAGAAGGCATCGTTTTAATGAATATAGAAGTAAAACAGTTATTAGATGTTGACGAAAAGACACTTGAAAAGATAACAGATTGGATGTATAGATGGTGGGGATATAGAGACGGCTATTCATTAGAAGAAGTCTGGTGCTATATGCAGCACTCTTTATTAAAAGATAGAATGCCACAAACTTATGGATTATATTTAGAAGGAGATATTATTGGTATGTATCAATTTCTGTATGAAGATTTAAGTATTAGACCAGATATATATCCATGGCTAGCCAATGTATATATAGATGAAAAATTTAGAGGAAAAGGTTATGCTAGAGTATTATTGGAAAGTGTTAAATTGACAGCATCTAAATTAGAAAACGTAAAAGAGTTATATTTATATACAAAACATGAAAACTTTTATGAAAAATTTGGTTGGGAATTTATCTCTGAAATTGACACTTATAGTAAAAATCCTAGATTTCAAAGATTATACAAATTTATTATAGAAAAATAGTTTTACTATTTAAAAAAGAAAAGAATGAAACATATGAAAGATGAATTGTTTATGTATTTGCGCCTCAATATGAAATTGATGCCTATTGATAGAGGAAATATATTTGAAGATCCTCTGAATGAAGTTTTAATGAAAAATGAAGATGGAGAAGTAACAGGTGGAGGAACATTTTTAGATAAAGATGGAAAACCTACTTCTTGTGACATTGAAATAAAAACAACAACAGAAAATAAAGACAAGGTAATATCCTTTTTGAAAAAATTAGATATTATAGCGAAAAAAAGTTATATTGAAATAAATGGAGAAAAAATAGAAATTGGTGCTTCAGAAGGTTTAAGCTTAGGATTAAATGGAACTGATTTAGAACAAGAAATATATGATACATATGATTCTAATATATTGTTAGAAGAAATAGAAGAAAAATTAGGAGATAACGGAAGATATTATAGTTATTATGTTGGAGATAAATATACCTATTTATACTTTTATGGCTCATCTTATAGCAAAATGAAAGAGATAATAGAAGAATATACAAAGACTTCTCCTATATGCGAAAAATGTGTGATAGAACCAATATAAGGAGTATGATATGAATAATGATTTATTTGTAAGAAAAATTGTATTTGAAAGAGAAAAGGTAGAGGATTTCAACACATATCCCTTTAACATTGAGGTTATAAAAGGCTTAGAAGAGATAGAACTACAAAAACCAGTTACTTTCTTTGTAGGAGAAAATGGGATTGGAAAATCTACTTTGATAGAAGCAATTGCGATTGCTCTTAGATTAAATCCTGAAGGAGGATCACAAAACTTTTGCTTTAGTACTAAAAATACACATTCAGAATTATCAAACTATAGGGACTTTCCAAAAATAAAAGTCACAAATTGACAAAAAGAAAACAACAACTTAAACTTGTTAATAGAATAAAAAAATACAAGGAAGTTGTTGTTAATATGATTATACCAATAGATGAACATAAAAATCAAATAGAAATGATAAAACATGAAAAAAATAAACAAATTAAAATGAAATTAATTGGGGTACTTATCTTAGATTTAGGAAACAGATCTATTAATGCAGTTGCTAAAGCATGTAATTGCTGTTGGAGATTTGCTAAAAAAAGTTATAATCTTGTTTTGAATATAACTGAAACTAATAATAACCCTGAAACAAGGGGAAGAAAAAAATTAACAGATAAATACCCTGAATTAGAAAATGATATAAAAGCAATAATTGAAAACAGTTTATTGATAGATCCAAGATTTAAAAGTGAAAAGCAATATGTAAAAATGAGTATCCAAGAAATAAAGAAACGACTTATTAAAACTGGTAAATATAGTAATAAAAGTTTCTCAAATAGTTCTTTAAATAACATAGTAAATCAAATGGGATATAAATTAAAAAAGGTTCAGAAAATTAAGCCACTAAAAAAGATAGAGGAAACAGATGCTATATTTGAAAATGTTCAAAAGAAAAAACAAGAAGCTATGGAAGATAAATATACTGCATTGATTTCACTTGATACTAAAGATAAAGTACTACTTGGACCTTTTTCAAGAGGAGGAAAAAATAGAGTTCAAATTGAAGCAGTCGATCATGAACTTACCAATAATTGTTTAATCCCATTCGGAATTTTAGATATTAAAAATAACACACCTTATTTTTTTAATTATACATCAAAGCCAACATCTTTAGATTTAGTAGACTGTATAGAAGAATTTTATGTAGAACAATATTATAATACAGATGTAAATAAACTTTCTATACTACTGGATAATGGACCAGATAATAGTGGCATTAGAACAATATTTTTAAAAGGATTAATTGAAGTCAGTAAAAAGTATAACATTAAGATAGAACTTATTTACTATCCACCTTACCATAGTAAATATAATCCAGTAGAAAGATTATGGGCAAGGTTAGAAAATGTATGGAATGGTTATTTATTAGAAACAAAAGAAATATGCTTGGCATTTATGAAAAACTTGACTTGGAAAAACAGTCATTCTGTAACCAAACTAAAAGAAGTAAAATATGAAAAGGGATTAACTGTAGAAAAGGTCGAAATGAAAGCTTTAGAAAATAGATATATTACTCGTACTCAAAGCATCAAAAAATGGAGTGTTTTAATTATTCCATAATTGTGACTTTTATTTTTGGAAAGTCCCTATAAGAGTATTTACTTATAATAGGCCAAAGACAAAATTCTTTTTAAGAGCAGAGAGTTTTTATAATGTAGCAACAGAAATTGTAAGAATTAGTGAAGAAGGTGGAGGAGGTCCTTTATATAGTGCATATGGAGGAAATTTACATGAGTGTTCTCATGGAGAATCTTTTATAAAGCTAGTACAAAATAGATTTACAGATAAAGGACTTTATATTTTAGATGAACCAGAGGCTGCATTATCTGCCCAAAGACAAATGAGTTTATTATATTTAATTGACGATTTGGTAAAAGAAGGTTCGCAATTTATTATAGCAACACATTCTCCTATTTTAATTTCCTATATCAATGGTGAAATATTAGATTTAAACAATCGTTTTCAAAAAGTAAAATATGAAGATACAGAAATTTATCAAATATATAAAATGTATTTAGATAATCCATATGGATTACAAGAAAAATTATTTAATGAAGAATAGGAGATGAAAAAATGAAACTATTTGATTTATGGGAAATATGGGTTATCATCTATCTAATTTCAGCAGTTATTTTCGCACATTCTTTTAAAGTATCTAATCGGGCTATGAAAAAAGCAGGAGCTTTAACAATATTATTAGAATTATTTACTGCTTTTTTCTCTCTTTTCTTTATTCCATTTTTTAAATTTACACTTCCAAATGATATTAGTATCTATATTACATTATTTATTGTAACAATGATATATGCAGTAACAGATAGACTCAATATAGAATCCAGATATGGACTTGAACCATCTACATTTAGTATGTTAAAACAATTATCAACTGTTTTTATGATTTTATTTGGTATTCTTTTTATGAAAGAAGCATTTGTGGTAACTAGAATAATAGGGGCAATTATCATTATTTTAGCTAATATTCTTTTAGCTTTTGATAAAGGAAAAATCAATATCAATAAATATTTTATTATGAGTTTTGTTTCTAATTTCTTATTTGCTTTAGCAATGCTTATCAATGTGAATATCTCAGACTATTTTAATTTAGCTTTTTATACAATTATCACAGTATCTATTCCAGCTATATTTATTAAACTATTTGGAAGATATAAAATTAGAGATTTAAAAGAAGAATTTGAAGTATGTAATAAAAAAGAATTTTTATTATCAGCATTTTGCTGGTGTTTAATGTTAATTTCATCAGTAAAAGCATATCAACTAGGTGACGTTGCTTTAGTTGCACCTTTATTTGCGCTTACATCAATTATCAATGCAGTATTAGAATTTTTTATGAATCATAATAGAAATAGATTTGTTCAAAAATTAATAGCAGCTCTTTTGATTATCATAGGAGTTGTATTAGTAAAATTATAAGAAAGAAGGCTTATATGAAATTACTAGAAAAAGTTAGAAAATTTATGTATGAAAGATATGGAATTGATGATTTATATTGTTTTTTATTTGGAATTTGTATTTTTTTATGTTTTCTAAATATATTTATGAAGAATAATATAATAGGACTATTAGAATTGATTGTTTTCTTTTATGCTTTTTTTAGATTATTTTCTAAAAATGGAAATGCAAGAAGAAAAGAAAATCGTATGTATTTAAATATGAAAGAGAAAATAAAAAGACCGTTTGAAGTGATAATAAAAAATAGAAAAGACAAAGAACACATTTATAAAAAATGTAGAAAGTGTAAAACAATATTAAAGTTCCCCCTACCAGCAAAAAGAGGTATGAAAATTGCGAAATGTCCAAAGTGTCAAAATTGTATTTCATTTTATGCTTTTAAGTACCAAAAAATAGAAATTATAAAAGATAAAAAATCAATTAAGATATAAAAATAGAAATAAAGGAGAAATTTTTATGTTATTGCCAAAGAGAAAAGTAAACTTAGAAAGAATAAAAGAAATTATTGTAGATAGAAAACAGGAAGAAAAGTTAATATTTTTAGAAGATGAAATTGATAAATTTATAGATTGGTATTATGAGTCTATGATAAAAGGAAAATATGAAGGAGTAGGAAAATATTATTATACCTGTGAAATGAAAAATTTAATTGATAAAATTGCAGTATGGTATGAATTAAATTATCCAGAGTATGCACTTGATAATCGCTTGGAATTGTTAGATAAATGTTCAAGTGAAGTGGAAATTAGTTATGATAAATTTTTAAAATTATTGTCTTGTAATGAGAAATATTTGATGTCACCCCCTCGATATCCAGAGATTGTATATCTTGATTCTAGATTTAGTCCACATCTTCATTTAACACAGACTGGAATTGTAGAAAGTTCGGAGGGAATTGGACCATATACAAATTATACAATTAAAGATAAAGAGTTAGAGGGAATGCACTTGGAAAAGGCTATTTCACTTATGAAAGAAAAGAAAATATCACTTCCAAATGATAATGAATTAGAAACAACACTTAATTATGTAAAGACAAAGGAATATCAAATAGCTGGTATGTTAGATGCAGCCATGTATCGAATTATAGAACGTGGTGGAAAAAGGACTGGTCCTAGAAGAGCTTTCTTATTTGCTAGAGAATTTGGGAGAAATATCGATATTCCAATGAAATATAGTATTGATTATTCTGATCCAGGATTAAGAAGATTTGTAAATTCGTATATTAAATCTGGTGGTAGAACAAATTTAGTTTGTTATGTTGATTATTATTTTAGAGAGAAAAAATATCAAAAATTAGAGACCGTTACAGTACAAGAACTAATTATGACATTACATGATAATGCTTTCGAAAAATATACTGATGAAGAGAAAGAATTGCACCAAAGATTGGTAGATACATTATCTGTAGGAGTAGAAAAGGAAAAAATAAAACAATTAACATTAAATAAGGGCTAAAATGCTCTTTTTCTATTTGGAATTACTTTATTTTCAAAATAATTTTTGATATAATGAATTTAGAAAAATAGAAGTGAGGAAGTATATATGAAAAGAACTGATAAAGTCAATTATTATTTAGATATGGCCGAAGTAGCATTAGAAAGAGGAACTTGTATTAGAAGAAATTATGGAGCAGTAATTATAAAAAACGATGAAGTAGTTTCTACTGGTTATGTAGGGGCACCCAGAGGAAGAAAAAATTGCTGTGAATTAAAAGAATGTGTAAGAGAAAAATTAAAAGTACCAAGAGGAGAGAGATATGAGCTATGTCGTAGTGTTCATGCCGAACAAAATGCCATTATAAGTGCTGAGAGAAGTAAAATGATAGGAGCTACGTTATTTCTATGTGGAAAAAATTATAATGATGGTTCTTATGTAGAAAATTCTAATCCTTGTTCTTTATGCAAAAGAATGATTATTAATGCTGGAATTAAAGATATTTATATTAGAGATTCTAAAGAAAAATATAGACATATATTAGTAAGTGACTATGTGGATAATGATGAGTCTTTAGAAGGTGTTTTAGGATATTAAATCGAGAATACTATTCTTGATTTTTTGTTAAAATATAAAGGGGCGCAACAAGTGGTTGCGAGAAAATAGAGGGGTGCAAATAGTGGTTGGTAGTATCTTTAGACATTCTATTTTATAATGATATTTAGATTGGAGGTGTAAAAATGAATTTAGGAGAAAACTTACAAAATTTAAGAAAACAAAAAGGATTATCGCAAGAAGAATTTGCTGATAAATTAGATGTATCAAGACAAGCAGTTAGTAAGTGGGAGTCGAATCAAACCTATCCAGAAATAGAAAAAATAATGTTAATTTGTGATATATTTGATTGTAGTATGGATACCTTAGTAAAAGGAACAATAGAAAAAGAAGAAAATAATGACAAACAAGAATATGATAAATTTATGACACGATTCGGAAAAGGAATTTCCTTTGCAATATTTTTAATTTTAGTTGGAGTAACATTATTATTAACAATGATTGCTTTTTCTCCAAATAAGGAATCGTTAGAACAATATACTATTATTGGAACTGTTTTTCTATTTGTATTTATTGCATTAGCAGTACCTATTTTTATTATACTTGGTATTAAAATGGAGCAAATTACGAATAAGTATAAGAACTTATCTATTACATATACAGAAGAAGAAAAGGAAGTATATAATCAAAAATTTCCTATGATAATAGCTTTCTCTGTAAGTATTATTATAGTAGGTGTTATTATAATGCTTCTTTTATATGGACTTCAAATATTCCCAAAAGATAGTTTATTTCCAGTTGCCATATTTATGGTATTTATTACAATTGCGACGCCATTTCTTGTAAAAGCTGGAATAGAAAAATCAAAGTTAGATATGGTAATAAGAAAAAGTATAAGAATGCCAAAAGAGAATGAAGAATTGATAGGAAAAATTAGTGCAGTAATTATGATAATTGCAACTATGATTTACTTTGTTTTAGGATTTGTTATGGATTTATGGAAAATCAATTGGATTATATTTCCACTTGGTGGAATGATTTGTGGTATTGTATCTGTCATTTTAAATAAAGAAAATTAAACTTATAATAAAAATAGCCAAAAGATTTTAAAAGGCTTTTTTTTCTAATTGTTAGAAGATAAATTAATTATAACTTTCTCTTCAGATATTGTATGATCATTTCCATAATTATAACCACTAAAATGTAATGTTAATAAAATAAAAATCTATGTATTTGCTATGATTGGAAGAATGATAAAAATTTGTTATAATGGAAATAGAAAGAAGAAATAAATATGAACAGAAATGAAATAGTAGAACAATATATTATAAATGAAGAAAATTTATTAAAATATGGTTTTCAAAAACTAGATAAACATTATATATATCAAAAAAATATTAATGAAGAATTATATATGACATTTATCATTGGTAAGAAACAATTTGAAGTGAATGTTTATGAAATGATAGATAATGAAAAGTATTTACCATTTTATAGAAAAGAAGCAAATGGTAGTTATGTGAGTGAAATAAAAGAAAAAGTAAAGCAAGAAATAGATTTCATTAAAAATAATTGCTTTCAGTCTATTGATTTAAGAGGACAGGTATTAGATTATGTGAAACAAGCATATGAAACAGTACCAGAATATTCTTGGGAAAGTACTCCTAGTGCTTGTTCTTTAAAGACAAATTTGAAACATAAGTGGTATGGAATTATGATGAATATTCCTTATAAGACACTTGGGATAGAAAAAGAAGGAACAGTGGATATTATCAATTTAAAAAATGAGCCTAGTAAAGTACAAGAGCTAATAGATTATCAAAACTATTTTCCTGCTTATCATATGAATAAAAAATATTGGATTACAATTGTCTTAAATAACAATATTGATATGAAAGAAATAAAGAAGAGAATAGAGGAAAGTTATAATATTGTGGATAACTTGAAATAAAAGAAAGTGAGATAAAATGAAAAGAAGCATTTATACAATAGAGCATAAAAAAGATAATGATGCTATAACACAAACTTTAAAAGTAAATGAATATGTATTTTCTTATCAAAAAAAAGATTATAAAAAAGCAATATTGGAATATGATTTTGGAACTTATAAATATCAAGAATTATTAGATGAAGAAAAATGGGAAATAGAAATGCGTCCGTTTTTACACATTTCTATTAGTGCAGAAGATGAAAATAAAAAAGTATGTATATTTGAATTTATGGTAAACATGGGAAAAGAAGATTTTAAAAGGATCTCAAAAGAACCAACTATGATGAATCAATATATTATAAGTGGAGAAACCATTTTTTATAGACCAGAAGAAGGTGCAGAATTTTTAAATGAATTGTTAGAAGAAAATATATATCGTGATACTTCTCATTTTATGGTACAAAAGATAGAAGAAGAAAAAGAAGAAGAAAAATATGTATTTAAAATATCAATGCCAGAAGAAGAAATCTTTATTTGGTTTCAAATGAATATAATTGATTAAATAGATTACTTTATAAAAAGTTTAAAAATATAATTGACATTACCCTTAGGGAATAGTCTATATTATAAATAGAGAGGAGGAGTATATGTTAGTTGGAGAAGTGGAACATATTGTGGGCTTATCAAAAAAGAGTATTCGTTATTATGAAGAAAATAGATTACTGAAACCAAAGAGAAATAGTGAGAATGATTATCGTATTTATGATGAAGAAGATATACGTAAATTAAAAACAATTAAATTCTTAAGAGAATTAGATGTTTCAATCAGAGATTTAAAACGATTACAACAGAAAGAAATTACATTAAAAGAATGTATGATGGATAGAATTGATAAAATAAAAAAACAAGAAAAAAATTATCAAAAGATAAAAAATATGTGTATAGATATATCAAAATCTACAAGTACGTTTGAAGAAATTGATATGGAGGAATATTTTAAAACAATGAATATTTTAAATAAGGAAGGATTTACAATGAGAAATATAAAAACAAATAAATCAAAAAAAATAGTTGGAGCAGTAATATCAAGTTTGATATTTGGAAGCTTTTTCATATTTTTAGTAGGAATTATTTCTTATTTTCAGTTTACGGAAGTAGAAAAAATGCCATGGATTGTTTATATTGTTTTAATGGTAATATTATGTTTCCCACTAGTGGGTATGATTGTGAATTTAGTAAGTAGAATTAAAGAGATAAATGGAGGTGAAGAAGATGAAGCTAGTAAATATTGATTATATCCCTGGAGAAGAGATTGTAGAAGCATTAGGAATCGTAAAAGGACAAATTGTACAATCTAAAAATATAGGAAGAGATTTTATGGCAGGAATGAAGACAATAGTTGGAGGAGAAATCTCTGGATATACAGAGATGATTGCAACAGCACGTAGTATGGCTACAAAGAGAATGGTAGATGAGGCAAAAAGTTTAGGAGCAGATGCAGTAATAAATATTCGTTATGGTTCTTCCTCAGTAATGAATGGAGCAGCTGAAATTATTGCATATGGAACTGCTGTTAAATTAAAAAAATAGTTACTTTTTTCGTTTATCTGTTATAATCGTAGTTAAGAGAAGAGGTAAGAATATGGATAATTATCATTTAGAAAGATTTATAAAAGCACAAGAAGAGGATTATGAAATAGCATTAAAAGAAATTAGAAGTGGTAAAAAAAGAAGTCATTGGATTTGGTATATTTTTCCGCAATTAGTTGGACTTGGTAGTAGTTTTAATGCAGAATACTATGGAATTAAAAATCAAGAAGAAGCAGAAGCATATCTTAAAAATGAAGTATTATATCATCATTTAGTAGAAATATGTGAGGCATTATTAGAATTAGAATCTAATGATATTGTAGATATCATGGGGTATCCAGATAATTTAAAATTACAATCTTCTATGACATTATTTGATTTTATAACTTTACATGATAGTATTTTTAGAAGTGTGCTAGAAAAGTTTTATCAAGGAGAAGGGGATAAACAAACAATTAAGATGCTAACTTTATAGCATCTTTTTTAAGATTATTAAAAATATTAGAGTTAAAAAAAATTAGTTTACATATTCAAAAAAATATTATATTACTGGTTGCTTGAAAGGAAGATTTTATGGAAAATAGAAAAAAAGTAGTTGGGACATTATTTTTTAAAGATGGAAAATTATTGATTGATAAGCCAAGAAAAAGACCAACATATCAGATGATTGGTGGAAGTGTAGAAGAAAACGAAGAAGTATATGATGCAGCTATTAGAGAGTGTCATGAAGAATTAGGAGAAAAAGCAATTTTTGATCCAAGTAAAGTTGTTCCATTTATGGATTTTGACGAGATTGCAACAAGCGATCAAAAAACACTTCTTCATATGTATATTTTTATGTATGAAGGACAGTTGGAGGGAGAATTAACTTGTTCTGAAGAGATAGAAGATTTTATGTGGTTTGGAGAAAATGATGATCAATCAATTTTATCAAATACTTTAAAAAATGAAATTTTTCCGTATTGCCAAAAACTTGGATATTTTTCACCTAATAAAAGTAAAAAAATGGGGTAACCAGTTACAGTTTTGTGACTGCCATTATGAAAAGAGCGAAATATTACTAAAAATTTTTCACCCTTTTATATTTTTACAGGAATTCCATCAAAAGCAGACTTAATGGCATCCATTACATTAACACCATTTTTCTTATAAGTAAGTATACAACTTTTTATAATTGCATATTCTTTAGCACTTTCTACACTTCTAAATTTTCCTATCTTCTGTTTTATTTTTGCTCCTCTTTGATCTACTTCAGCTTGACTATTTGTTGCGGGTACATTGAAATCATGTAGAAAATAAAGTATCTGTTCTTTTTCATCCTCATCTTCAAACCTAGCTAATAGTTTTCTTTCCTCTTCATATACTGGATTTTTATCTTTACTAGATTTCATCCATTCTCGTTTCCAATAATCAAAAATACTATCATATTCATCATATAATTTTCTTAATTCTTCCTCAGTAAATTCTTTAATTCCTTTCTTTATTTTTTGCTTACGAAGATGAATGCATTTCTTGAAGAATTTTTCCATTCTTTTCGCATCTTTATGGGCAACAAAATCATATACTCCTTTTATATAACGCAAAATGTGAGAGCAACATTGAGATAAAAGAATACCTAGTCCATTGAATACATCTGTTCCATCTTTTACAATAATCCCTTTATAATCAGATAGTATTGTATGTTTTTTCCAAGACTCTCTATCCTTTTTCTTACTAATCCACAATCTACTATATTTATCATTACATACACATAAATCATTGTAAGATGTTCCATTTACTTTGATGGAACTATCATCACAATTAAGGTAATAAGATTCTGTGAGATTACTTTCTATATTTGAGATTACTGGTTTAAGATTATGTGATAACTTTTTATTCCAACTAAGAAGTGTACTTTTTGATATTGTTACACCACCATTTGTAATATTTGATATAAATCTTACAATTCCATCTGTTGAATTATAAATATCATTATTCATACATACGCAAATAGTTTTTAAATTACTACCATACTGAATTGCTCTATTATGATTTTCAGGTATATTAAAAGTACCATCTTCGTTAGGATAGTATCTATATTCAATAACTTGTTTTACTATTTTTATATCTAAAACTTTTATTGCTCTGTATTCTTTATTTTCATTTTTTAAATTTTTATTAATCTCAATAATTTGATATTCTACATTACCAGAATTTATAAATTGCTCTAGTTTTTCTTTTGATAGATTCGTACTTGAATTTCCTTTAGGTTTTCCAGGAAAATTTATCGATTTTTTACGACTATTTGTTATTACTTTTTTGTATCCATTTGTACTAGATGGTTTACTTGAATTACTACTATCTTTCTTGTTAGATGCACGTAATCTTAAAATTTCTCCTTTTAAATCTTTATTTTCCTGTTCAAGTTTTGAAATGGTATTTTTTAACTCTTTGTTTTCAGCTTTTAAAGAAGATATTTCTTTCTGATAAGCTTTTTCTTTTTTAACAAAATCACTTTTTAATTCATCAATTACATCATATGCTTTATCTAATTTAGCTTCTAACTTTTCTATTTTTTCTAGTGCTTTAAATAACTGTTTACTAATTTCACTTTCTATTCCTTTTGTTGTCATTTATACCATTCCTATCTTCTTCTATATTAACATTTTTTTCATTTTTCTCAAAATTAAAATAACAATTACTTTACATAACTGTTATTTTTTCTTTCTAGTCACAAAACTGTAACGGTAACCATTTTTTATTTTGAAAATTGATAGGACATTAGTTTAATTTTTATGATAGGTGTGCTATAATTAGTATTGGAAAGAAAAATGCCGCAATAGTATAGTGGTATTACGAGGCCATGGTAAGGCTTTAATGTAGGTCCGATTCCTACTTGCGGCACCATTGGGAAATCTGTTCTAACTTTTTAGAACTTTATATACAAAAAGTATCAATTTCAAAAGAAGTTGATATTTTTTTGTGATTAAAGAAAGGACAGATAAAATGGTAAGTATAGTTAGTAAAGAATTACACTTTGATGAAGAACTAAAAAAGAAAATAGAATTTATATGCGATTTTTGTAATACAAAACCTACTATAATAAATGGTTGTATTAAGAATATTAGGAGAACAAATCTCTCCTACATAGAACCTCATCGAGTTATTATTAAAGGTATTACTTTTCTGGTATTTAACTATTCTAAAACTATTTATATTGGAAATTTAAGAAATAGTATTGAAATAAAAGATTTAGAGAGTTTTATTAAATCATTAGATTAAATGTATTAAAATCAAATCAACTTCTTCTAAAATGCCTTTAAATAGGCAAAAAATGGTAATTATATCTTGACTTTGCATTAAAGGAATCTATAATAGGAAAGCAATAAAGGAAGTTTTATGTTTTTGTGGGGTTAATATAAAACAAATTTAATAAGCAACATAATGAAATTTATAGAGGTGTCAAAGACATAAAACAAAATTAAATGTCTTTGTCGCCTCTTTTTTGATAAAGAATAAGAAAGGATTTAAGTTTATGAATGAAGAAAAGAAAATCGCAGGAATTTATATTAGAGTAAGCACAGAAGATCAAGCCAGAGAAGGTTTTAGTTTACCAGAACAAGAGAAAAGATTTCGTGCTATGTGTGAATATAAAAATTATGAAGTATATAAGGTTTATAAGGATGCTGGAATTAGTGCAAAAACTGGGAATCATAGACCAGCATTTGAAAAATTACTTGAAGATATTAAGAATAGAAAATGTAATACTATCGTTGTTTTAAAACTTGATAGACTTACAAGAAGTGTTTATGATATGGAACATATTATGAAGTTTTTAGATGAAAATAATGCTTATCTTGATTGTGCAAATGATGATATAAATACAACTAATGCAAATGGTAAAATGGTTGCTAGACTTTTAACAACAGTTTCACAAAATGAAATAGAAAGAACAAGTGAAAGAACTAAAATTGGCTTGGCTGGGGCAATTACTTCTGGTCACATTCCACATAAAAGTCCCTTAGGTTATAAAAGAGATGGAAAAATATTAGTACCAGATTTATCCACTAAAGATATAATTGTTAGAATATTTAATTTATATTATGAGGGTAATTCCTATCAAACAATAGCCAATATTTTTAAAAAAGAAGAAGTATTAGGTAGAACAAATTGGTATGATTCTACTATTCAAAAAATACTTGAAAATGAAATTTATAAAGGTGATTTCGTTCATGGTAAAAGAACTAAAACCCCTACTTATTATAAAGATGTTGTAGAGTCACTCGTATCAAAAGAGTTATGGGAAGAATGCCAAGTTCAAAAGAAAAAGAATTCTAGAAGCTATAAAAGAACATTAGAATATTTATTTTTACAAAAGTTGAGATGTCCTAAATGTAATCGCATTTTAGGTGGTAAAGCAACTACCAAGAAAAATGGTAAAGCATATTTTTATTACTATTGTAATGATTGTAAATTAACAATTAAAGAAAGTGAAATTGAAAAAGAAATTGAACATTTTATCAATGATATTTATGAGTATGATAGTGTTGTGAATCAAACACTACTTCCTATGATTAAAACGAAAATAGAAAATCCAAAAGAAGAAATACAAAAAGAAATATCTAATCAAAATCAAAAATTAGAAAGAATTAAAAAAGCATATGTGAATGGTATATTTAAGTTGGAAGAATATGATGAAGAAAGAAAAATAGTTGAAACAACAATTACTGAATTAGAAAACAGATTAAATGAGTGTGAAGTCTGTGATGTTTTACAATTTACTCCAGAAGATATTTTAATTAAAAGAGATATAGATTATATTAATCAAATACTTTATCCAGAAGAATATAAAGAAAGAAACTTTACTTGGGAAGAACTATCACGAGAAGAAAAAGCAAATCTAGTTATGAATTATATAGATGAAATCAAACTATATGAAACATCAAATCATATATGCAAAGTTGATGAAATATTTTTTAGAGAAAGTATTGCTAAACCATGTAATGAATTATATGATGCTGGATATATTGATAAAAAAGATTATGCTTTAATGGGTAATGTAGTTACAAAATTAAGGTTTAGTGAATACTTACCTTTTGATAAAGTAAGCCAACATATTTTTAGATTAAGAGAATTTTATAATGTAGGTTATTTTGAAGCAACTTATTACTATAACAATAAAGTGATGTTTTTTAATGGATATGAAGAACGAAGAATAGTAAGAATATTTCCACTTGAAGATTATAGAAAAATGGATAAGATCGAGCAATTAAAACTTGGAGTTATTTATGTTAAAGATGGGGATAAATCTATATTAGAAGATGAAGAAAATGTATTTGAATATATACCACCTGTAGTAAATTCTACTGAATATGAACTTGATGAAGAAACAAGAAAAAAGAGAGAAGAAATTGAAAAAGAATGGAATGAGATTAAATCTAAAATAAATGATAAAAAATAAAATTATGAGAACATTTACTTACGAAGTTTGTAAAAGGTACGAATAATTTTTAAGAGATAAAATAATAAGCAGTGCTTACTATTTTATCAGTAGTCTTATGTAGTTTTATTTCTAATGCGTTGCTTTTGAAATATTACGAAATAAGACAAGGCGGATTCTAAGGTTGCCTAAACCTTAGCCCCCAGATTTTGATACTTGTGTCAAAATCTATAGGGGGTTAGAGATTTTGTCAAGTCAAAATTACCCTACTATAAATAGTAGGTCTCTATTCTAATAAAGGGGGAATAAAAAATATGAATGATAAAGAAGAACTATCTTATTCATTACACTTAAGTAATGATAAAAATAAATCAAAAAAAGCAAGAAGAAGTGTAAAAAATACTGAAACTGGAACTACTTCTTTATCTAATAATGCAATTCAAAATCATCAACAATTATCAAAAGTTGATAAACATAATTTAAGAAAATATGATGAAGAACAAGAACTAATTTGTACAATTAAGGGGACTTCTTCTATTGTTGAAGATACTAAAAATTTATATTTAGAATTGTTTGAAGATGCAAGAATTAAATACAATGAAAAACAAACTAGAAATGATAGAATGATAGAAAATTATTTTAATCATATCTCAAATGATAATAAAAGAGATCTTGCTTGTGAAATTATTATTGAACTTGGAGATATGGACTTTTGGACTGATAAAGATGATAAGTTTAAGAAGAAAATGACAGAAGTTTTTAAAGAACAAATACTAGATTTAGAAGAAGTTGTACCTAATTTTAAAATCGCAAATGCAACTATTCATTTTGATGAATCTAGTCCACACTTACATATTGTTGGAGTACCTTTTAAAGATGGAATGAAAAATGGCATGGAAAAACAAGTTGGTAAATCTGATGTATTTAATAAAATAAGTTTAGTAAATATACAAGATAAAATGAGAAAATATTGTATTAATTCGTTTAATAGAATATATCATTTAAACTATACTCTTAAAGAAAAAGAAGAAGGAAGAAATGTTGATATTAATGTTGCTAATATGAATGAATATAAAAAGTTTAAACGAGAACAAGAAAAATATAAAAAGCAACTCAAAGAATTAAATAGTAAAACTGACGAATTACGAAATAAATCTAGTGAGATTAATGATATTATTGATAATTTAAAACCTACTATTATAAATAAAAATAACTACTCTATTTCTAGTGAAGAAATTAACAAAATCAAAAAATACATAGAGCAAACTAGCGACACAACTTCTAATTTACGAAATGCAAATGATATAAATATAATCTTAAAAAAATACGAAGATGATTTAAGAGAACATTCAAATGAAGTTAGAAACTTGAAAAAGAAAATCCAAACTCGTGATGATAGAATTGAAGAATTAGAATATGAATTAAATGATGCTAACGAAACTATTGATGAGTTAGAAGATAAGGTATCAAAACTAGAAGAAACATTAAATTACTTTAAAGAATTATGGAATAAGTTTATTAAATTCTTACAAGATAAATTCTTCTCTACTGATAAATATGATGACTTCATACAAGAATTATACGATGAAGATATACTTGATGATAATGATATTGATATTATTCAAAATAATTATAAAAACAAAGATGATGATTTGGAAAGATAGACAATAATCTTTGTTTTTTTGTTTTAATAATATTAAACTTTGTCGTTTATTAGTGTATAATAGAAGAAACAAATAAATATAAGTTTGTATAAATTGGAGGTAATATGAAAAAAATTGTTATATCTGGAAGTAGTAAATTACAAGATAAAGTAAATTATTGGTTAAATCATTTTAAAAATAAAGGTTATGCTATACTAGACTATCCTAAATTAATTGAACAAAATGATTATGGTGCTAGTATAGATATATAGACACAAAGAGTTAGACAATGTGATAAAATAAAAAACATTGAAAGGAGTGTCTATAATGGAAAATCGAGGAAAAAGATATGATGAAGATTTTAAGAAAATGATAGTTGAATTATATAACACAAAAAGTAAACCAGCAGGTGTTATAGTTCGTGAATATGGCATAAGTAATGCAGTACTTTACAGATGGGTAAAAGAGTACTCCCCAATAGAAACAGAAGATGGTAATATAACCAATAATAAGGAATTTCAAAAACTAAAAAAAGAATTAAGTAGAACAAAAGAGGAACTAGAAATCTTAAAAAAAGCAATTGCCATATTCACGCAAAAATAGAAGATAAAATAAAATTTATTGATGAATATAAAAAAGAATTCAATGTACGATTACTTTGTAAGTGTGTAGGTATTCATCATTCTGTATATTATTATCATGTAAATCATCAATCTAATAGTTATAAGGAAGCCAATAATTTAATAGATGGAGAAATTAAAAGGATATATACAGAAAGTAAAGGTAGATATGGTTCACCAAAAATTACACAAAAACTAAGACAACTTGGTTTTACCGTAAGTCAAAAAAGAGTTGGTAGAAGAATGAAATCTTTGGGATTAAGAAGTATAACAATAAAGAAATATAATCATGCAGGAACTTCAAAATGTGATGAACAAAAAGAATATCCAAACCTATTAGAACAAGACTTTAACTCGGAAAAACCTAGTGAAAAATGGGTTGGAGATATTACTTACATTTATACATATGAAACTGGATGGACTTATCTAG
>Ga0137297_10627_pt1 | contig 24882 bp, 29 predicted proteins | sample RamsorincwithD2O_FD_97191 | JGI IMG/M metagenome (GOLD analysis project Ga0137297, IMG submission 97191) | Mouse cecal microbial communities from Vienna, Austria - Mucin amended with D2O | ecosystem: Host-associated > Mammals > Digestive system > Large intestine > Cecum | place: Austria: Vienna... | reverse complement strand
TAAATCAATACAAGGTATTACAACTTTTGTATGTGATGAGGCGGAAGAATGGACAAGTGAGGTTGATTTTGATAAGCTCGTGCTTTCGATACGCCAGAAGGGAATACAGAATAGGGTTATTATCATTATGAACCCGACAGATTCAAATCATTTTATTTATAGAAAATACATTGAAAAAACACATAAGATTGTAGATGTTGACGGTGTAGGCGTGCAGATAAGTACACATCCAAGCGTATTGCATATTCACTCCACCTATTTGGATAATCAGGATAATTTGTCTGACGAGTTTATAAAAGAGGTAGAGAGAATGAAAATTGAAAATCCAGAAAAATATGCTCATGTTGTTATGGGTAAGTGGGTTGATGTGGCGGAAGGAGCGATTTTCAAAAAAATAAACATCGTAAAAGAATTTCCTCATTATTGTGAAAAAATAGCTATCGGGCAAGACTTCGGTTATAGCAATGATCAAACAGCTATAGCCATGTGCGGAATTGTGGGTAATGACCTTTTTATTGATGAGATATGTTATAAAACTCATATGCTCACAAAAGATATTATTGATGTGCTAAAAAGATATCCATCTCTGAAAGTCATGTCAGAATCTGCAGATCCGAGATTGGTTGATGAAATTGCGAATTCTGGCGTTATGATATATCCTGTGGATAAAAGCGGAAAATCAGTTATAGCCGGTATTGAAAAGATGCTTGAAATGAATATCAACGTTACGGAACATTCTTACAATATGCTGCATGAATTTCGCAATTATGTGTGGGATAAGGACAAAAACGGCAATAGCATAAATCAGCCTGCCGATGGTCAAGCTGACCACTTGATAGATGCAGTACGTTATTATGTTTTGGGAATGATACTTGGAAAGGTTAAACAAATTAAAGATTATACAGGTTATTTTTGACATGAAAACATTAGAAGATATATTAAAGCTACCCACAGAAGCGGATAAGATATCATATCTCAAATACCGGCGCACTCCTTTGCCGAATGTAGTAGAGCTCTATGCGGCATGGGACCCTGACAAGCATGATGTAATGAATCCGGAAATACGTCCAGACAGTAAAATAATTGTACGTGAAGGGCAAACAGACCCTAAAACAGGTAAAAAATATCCACCTGAATATAAAAAAGATGATGTTAATCCTACCAACCGTATTATGTTGCCTCTTGAGCAGGATATCACAAACATTCATACTGCATGGACTGTTGGAAAAGACCCTAAAGTAAATTGCGCCCCAAACAATGAGGATGAGCAGGAACTATTGTCTATAATAGATGATATTAATAGAAAGAACAAGATGCGTTATAATAATAAGCGCATAGTACGTTCTTGGCTTTCTGAAACTGAAGTGGCCGAATATTGGTATGTTGTCAAAGACGAAGGTTTCTGGCGAAGGATATTATCTAAAGTTAAAAAAACATTTAATGGTGATGTATCGCCGAGATTTAAGCTCAGATGTGCTATTTGGTCTCCATTTAGAGGCGATAAGTTGTATCCATTTTTTGACGACAAAGGCGATTATTTAGCACTTAGCAGGGAGTATTCCGTCAAAGATGCGGAGGGGACGGAGACAACTTATTTTATGACAGTTACCAACGACAAAGTTTATAGATGGAGAATGGATAATGACTGGGTTAAGGTAAGTGAGTTTAAGCATGGTTTCAGCAAAAATCCCACAATATATTCATATCGCCCAAAAGCCTTATGCCATAATATAAAACCAATTCGTGAACGTTTGGAGCGTTTGATGTCAAACTTCGCCGATTGTATAGACAGGTGTTTTTTTCCATATCTCATACTTGAAGGCGACATACAGGGCACTCCGCAACAGTCGGGAAAAAATCGCCTGATAAAGGTAACTAATGGTGGTAAGGTATATTATTTGAATTGGGATCAAGCCAGCGATGCCGTCCAACTGGAATTAGACGGGTTATGGAGCAAAGCATATCAACTTACAAATACTCCGCAGTTATCTTTAGACGCACTGAAAGGATTAGGCGATGTTCCCTCCGGCAGGGCTTTTCAGTTTTTATTTATGGGAACAAATTTAGCTGTAGATAATCATGCTGAGGTAATAGGCGAACATATACAGAGGCGTTATAACTTCCTTATTTCTGCTGTAGCTTCGCTTAATGCGGAATATACAAAAGCATCACAGACTATTGATGTTGAAACGGAGATACAACCATATACAATAGAAGACCTTGCCGAAAAAATAAAGAATGCCACTGATGCATGTGGAAAGCCAGTCGCATCACTTAAAACCGGCGTAATGATGGCTGGATTGGTAGATAATGTTGCCGATGAGATGAAAGAAATCGAAGAGGAAAAGCTATCACAATCCATTAACAATGCTCTCTAACCAACAATATGACATTTAGGACAAAAAATGTGTCTTTTTAGGTGTTTTGCATACTGATAATATTGGACTTTAGAACAATTAAACGTTATATGAATATTTTTCTGAATTATAGGAAAAAAAGTCATTCATAATAAAAAATATAGAAAAAAAATAGCTAAAAGATTGGAAAAGTGGAGGTAAATAGCTATATTTGTTCATGTAATACACGTCTTATCAATGATAGACGGAATGATAAAACGTATTGTTGTCCGCAGTGTGGGCGGTGTTTAGTTCTTTCTTCAGATGATTTACGTGGTATTACAATAGAAGTTTTCTGCAAGGGTTGCAGGAAATGGGTTAAGGTTAAGGTAAAATAATAAAAAATAAAGGCCAATAACGGTCATTACCTCATTTATGGGGTGATGGCCGTTTTTTATTTGATTTAAACATGAAAGAAAAGATTATCGACGCTCTGAAAAACAAGTATTCTAATTTGGGTTTTGGGCAAAAGGCTTTTGACGGGGTTGCCTCTTATTTAGAAAAAACCGTTACCGATGATTCACAGCTTGAAACCGTTATATCCGGGGTTGAGCCATTGCTAAAAGCATTTCAATCTGACATTGATAGAGTGCGTACTGAAAAGTCAGCATTGCAGACACAGTTGGAAGAATTGCAGAAAGCAAAACCTGTTGACGGGGGCGGACAGGGTGAGAAAAACGAACCCGACAAAACAGTTTTTGATGCTGAAGCGGTCAAAGCAGATTTACTGAAAACAATCCGTGAAGAACTGGCTGTACAGGCGCGGCAAAATCAGATAATCGCGCAGAGGACAGCAGATATAGCATCAAAAGCAAAAGAGTATGGAATCCCCGAAAAATTTGTCTCCAAATTGAATATCTCTCAAGATGCTAACCTGGATGAATATTTCAAAGGTGTTAAGCAGGACATGATGGATGCAGGTTTCGAGTTTTCCGAAGTGCCCGCACAGGGTGGCGGAATGGCCGATAACGGAAATGATATTGCCAAACTGATAGATAAGGGCACAGAACAAATTGTTAAATCACAAAACAAGTAAAAAAATGCCAGCAGGATTCAAGTATGATTTAAACCCTACGGAAGCTCTACGAGAATTGTGTAGTGTAGAGACCATTTACCGGATGATTGGCGGAGTTAATTTTGAAGACTCCAGCGTGCCGGAAGGTACGCTCCTCATGCCGTTAACACCTTTACATGTTGATAGAGCTACGCGCAAAGCAGTAGCAGTCAAAAATGTAAAAGTGTATGAAAAAGTGACTACCGGAACCAAAATAAAAATTGCGAAAGGGTCACTCGCCTATAAGGGTATGCACCTTGGGGACGGAACTAACGGGGCAACTGTTTCAAGTATAAGTACGGCTAATGCAAATTACGACGAACTCACCATGAGTGCCGCTCTTGTGGTCGATAAAGGCGCTGTGCTTTTTGAAGCTACTACTGCCGATGGAACTACTCCTAAAGCCACTGCAAATTTTCTGAACTATGCTGTCACTAAGGTTGTGCCTGGTGCAACGGTGACACTTATAGGGAGGGCTTATGAAGTGCGTGAGGATAAATTGTATGTTCCTCTTTCGGACAGAGACAAAGAAACTCTTACGTCGAATTTCATATTCGCCATTTAAACCATTTAAACTATAGAGACAATGAAATTAACACTGGATGTTTTATTCAATGACCCGAATGTTTTCAAGGCGGTTATAGACCGTTCTATGGCGACGCAGCAGGACGAAATATTCTGGAAACGATACCTTGAATTCGAAGAGACCAAAAGTCGCGTATTCAAGGCGTACCTCGGTACAGTAACCGGAGTTACGGCCGGTTCGATAATAGATCGCAACTCCAACAAACCTATACGTGAACGTAAAGGTCTTGGAAGCGGATATGGCGAAGTGGCATACCTCGGTGACCGTTACCAGATGGATAATGACCGTCTGGATATGATAAAGTCGCTTATCGACAAATTCAACTCTTCCCGTACAAGCGAACAGGCATCGGCCATGAATGCTATTATAGATTATATAATAGATGATGTCCGCCAGATACGTCTTGCTCCTCATAAACGCATGGATATCGTTGTAGGCGATTTGCGTTCTGATGGTAGGGCTTCTGTATCGCTTGCCGATAACCCGCAGGGTATAACTTTGCTTGACATGGAACTCCCTGTAAAGAGAATTACACCCACCGCTGGTGATAAGCCGAATTTCATTACCTACTTGAAACAACAGATAGAGGCACTTCGTCCTACGATGGGACGTTTCTCGGTAATGGAAATGACACGTTCCACCTTTACCAAAAATATTGTTGGTTCGGGTGAATTTCAGAACACATATAAGATGATACTGAGTGGCTCGCAGGTTGCGCTGGCCGGTGGACTTATTACCGATACAATGGCTAATCAAGTCTTTGCTGGAATAGGACTTCCGCCTATACGTATCATAGACGATATGGTAGCCATGCCTGACGGAACAAGCAAGCCGATATTCAAAGATGACCGTATCACTCTTTTGCCTCAAGACAAATTGGGCAAGATGATGTGGCATGAGCCTTATGAAATATCCGACCCTGTGCCGAACAAAACATATACAAGGCTCGAAGGTGGTATGTGGACATCAAACTGGCGTACAGAAGAAGGGCGTTTCATGGAGTATGGCGCAGAGTGGATACCTAATTTCACCGCACCTAACAAGATTGCGATATTCGACCTTTCGACGATGAACGCTTAAAAAACGCTCGCATGAAAAACTTTGACGCAATATCTGCCAGGTTGTATCCTTACAATGTAGACGATAATCTCATTCAGGTTTCGTGCATGGATGCTAAAATAGATGCTGACGCGGACTATGACAATGAAAATCCTTTACCTGTGGTTATGGCCGTCATTTCAGTATTAAGGCAGCTCATTGTGCTTTCTTCAGAAAGTAATGGTGGATATTCATTGGGCTATTCTCCGGATGAGTTACGACGGCGGATATATTCCTTGGCTAAGGATAATGATCTGGTCGATATTGCTGATGAGTTTGATGCGACACCTACGATAGAGTTCCTTGAGATATGATACGATTTCCGTATACACTTGAAATATGGTACGAAGAAGATGCTGTACCAAATCCGGACGGGTCACCGGGATGGATAGAAGGCAAGCATGAATGGCGTATCATCGGTAAGTGCAATGCCCGGCAAAACGGTAAAGCTCAAATGGTAAAAGGACAAAACGGCGAAGCCTTTCTTTATTCTTTTGAAGTTACTATGCCGGCACATACGCAACCTATTCCGGTAGGGACAAAAGTCAGGATTTTTGACAACAGGGGAATCAATATTTTCGACCGAACTCAAAGAACTGACGACCGCCCGAAAGATAATGACACGGCATCGTATACTATTCAAGGGTTTTATAAGAGTGGACAACGTTATGAAGATACGAGATTATGGCTGTAAAGGATCGTACCAACTGGCGTGAGGTGAAACTCGAATTTATACGAATTAAGGAAGAGTATGATCGCGCGGCAGTCCAATATATGATTAAGTATTGCAAAGAAAAGGCAAGGCATGCAAAGGAGACTGGAGATTATCAAGATCAAACAAAAAATCTCCGCAATTCAGTAGGCTATGTCGTAATGCAATACGGTAAAATCGTATCTGAACAATTCACCGGGAATGATCGTGGTATTAAACCTGGCAGTGATCCTCAATTAGCGCATTCGAACACCCTAAAGTATATCGAAGAGCTTGCACGTGATTTTGGTGCCGGTAAAACCTACGGAATAGTTGCAACGGGTATGTCTTACGATGTGTATGTAGAAGCTCATGGCAAAGCCGTACTGACACAGACAATAGACTATGCGGAAGCAAATAAGGAACGTGAGCGTGTGGAATTTGCTAAATGCTTAAAATCGAGACAGGCATGAACTTAACTTCTACAGAGATATTCAAACTCGTCTGGAATCTCATTCGGGATTCGCCGTTGGGCAAGGCTGTGCCGACGATGTATGCAGATCATTATCCGACCTTTTCATCGGGAAAAATGCCAAATGGTGAGTTTATCGTTATGACTTCCCTTTCAAATGTTATGGGGGATATTCAAGTTGCCACAGTAAATGTGAATATATATGTTCCGGACGAAACACCGACAATAAACAAAGTCGAACAAAGGTATCCGAACCGTGAACGTCTTAACGAACTCTCCCGTATTGCTTTTAAGTCCCTCGAAGGCTATCCAATTAATGAAAGATGGTATTTCGATGTTAGCGATGAAAATATTTTAAGCGAAGAAGGTATTCCTTATTCATTTTCAAATATTAAAGTAAAACTAAAAAAATATTAAGATATGCAATTAGTAGGTTTAAAATCCTGTCATGCAGGAGCACCGCTTCCTAAAGGCGTTAAAGACGCTGATGCGGAAGCCCTTTTGAAGGCTCTCGTAAAAATTACGCAGCCTTATAATGGGGGTATAACAACCAATTTTTCTATACCTACCAGTAACGATTTCTTCCGGGAAAATGAGGCTGACCCGTTTTATTCCGCCATTGATACATCCACCGGGACAAAAGAAATTACTTGGAATGTAGCCGATTTCGACGATGATACGATGGAGTTTTACTTCGGCACATCGGAACCCGCCGCAGGACAGATTTATGAGGGAGAAAAAGCCTTCGTATTTGACGCGGTTAGCGGAGGGTCGTTGGCTTTTGCCAGATTGAAATATATCGCAACTCTCGGCGGCGGAATTAACAAAACCGACCCGCTTCAAATTCAGGTATCGGCAAAAGTGTTGGCTCCTTCTCAGGGTGGTGTAGCATGGTGGCCTATTGCTACTCCTGCCTATACAGAAAGCGCCTCACTGTAAACATTTATTCCCGTCTGAAAGCTGACGACTTGCAAAACGGAGCGAGACCGTGACGGGAACAAATTTAATTCAGTTCGATATGGGTAAAAGTAAGAGATTAATGATGGATAAGAGGGCGTTGGATACTTTGACCGATAAATCGGAATCTTTCGAAATAGAAAATGCAGAGGGTAAAAAAGAAACACTTTATTTATATCCTCTTCAACTCGGCCGATTAGCATTGATAAGTCAACGCCTTATAGACCTTGATATAGCAACGTCTGAAGACGCTGGTAACGAAGTTCAGAAGATGTGGAGTATTTGTGCCGAAAAGCCGCGCGCCGTGGCGGAAATAATCGCAATAGCCACGTTGAGAACAAAAAAGGACATAGACGAAAAACTGACTGAACGTACCGACCTCATTTATTGGTCGCCCAGCATGAATACGGTAGCATATTCGAATCTGCTTTACGCTATCGTCTTCCAGTCCTATTACGGGGATTTTATGAGTGCTATTCGCTCGGTAAAAACGTTGCAGGTAACAATTTCCCAGATGACAGCAACAGAGAGGATAGCATCTACGGAGGAAGGAGTATCTGGGGACAGATAGATGCCCTGATAAATCGTTATCACTGGACATTTGACTATTTGATGTGGGGCATATCATGGGCCAATGCCAGATTAATGATCTCGGACAGCATACAGGTAGAATATAAGAGAACTACGTCGTCAGACGTAAGCGAAACGATAGATATGAATAATCCGGAGGCCATGAGCCTCTTGATTAAAATGGCGCAGGGTAAATGATAAATCTGACAGTAGTCATAGATAACGACGAGGCAATTCGGAGGTTTAAAGAATTACAAAGCGTTGCCAAAACAACCACGTCAAGTGTTGTTACGGATTCAGACCGTATGGATGCCGCGATACATCGCGTAGCATCGACACTTGCACAGATTGGTGTTGCAGCGTCGCTGACCGGATTAGTGCGAAAAATAGCCCTTGTACGCGGTGAATTTCAGCAATTGGAGGTAGCGTTTACCACATTGCTACAAAGTAAGGAGAAGGCGGATGCGCTGATGGCCCAGATGATAGATTTGGCAGCTAAAACGCCTTTTGACCTACAGGGTGTAGCTAATGGTGCTCGACAACTTCTTGCATATGGATTTGCTGCTGAAGATATTACCGACACTCTTACCAGGCTTGGCAATGTCGCCGCAGGTTTAGGATTACCTCTTGAACGATTGACATATCTATATGGTACTACTGCAGTACAAGGCCGTCTGTATGCCCGCGACATGCTTCAGTTTACGAGTTCCGGTATTCCCGTATTGCAGGAAATGGCTAAAATTTATGGCAAGACAACCGAGGAAATTAATTCTATGGTTTCTGCCGGGAAAATAGGCTTTGAAGATGTGCGTAAGGTTATCGAAAATATGACTAATGAAGGAGGGCAGTTTTATAACCTTATGCAGGAACAGTCAAAGACTATCACAGGACTTATATCGAATCTTGGTGATGCTCTGGATACCATGTTTAACGATATTGGAAAATCGCAGGAGGGTATAATAGCCGGGGTTTTACAGGGTACTATTTCATTGGTTGAAAATTATCAGAAGGTATTAGATATACTTATCCCATTAATAGCGGCCTATGGAGCTTATAAAACCGCTATCATTGCAGTTGCTGCGGCGCAGAAAATTGCCATTGCAGCAGAAACAGTTCGCCGTTTTTATGAATTATCAAAAGGTATTACAACCGCTGCACAAGCAATGCGGGTGCTAAACCTTGCCTTTAAAGCCAATTTAATAGGTGTTGCTGTTACCGCAATAACAGGTTTGGTTGCGGCGGTTGCTACTCTTCGAGATAAAACTACGCAAGTAGAAAAGGCTCAAGCTGGTTTTAATAAGGTACTGGCTGAGGGTAACCGCCTGATAGAGGAAAGAAAAGCTAAAACAGACAGTCTTTTAAACTCGACACATGACGAATCATTGTCTATGACTGAACGGCTCATGGCATATCAGGAGTTGCAAAGAATGTATCCCAGAGCGTTCGGGAATATGGAATACGAGGAATTTCTTACCATACAATTGACGGATGCTCGCCGGAAAGCTAACGAAGAACTGATGAAGGCTAAAAAATTGATGCTGCAAGCCTCGTATGACAATGCAGTAGAGAGAATTAAAGCCATTAAATCAGAACTAAAACAACTTGTAGAAGCTACGACGGCTACAATACCGTCAGGTGAAAGTGTATCGCTTGCCACTCCATTTGAAAAAAAACGGATAGATAATTTAAAAAAACTATTGAAATTCTATCAGATAAGTGCGGAGGCAACATATGCTGAATTAAAGACGATGTTGGTTGCGGAGCAGAAAGCACAGCCAAAAGAGGTTAAACTTGTTTCACTGCAAGAAAATATATCGGAGTTAAAACGACAAATCGCTGAGATAAATGCTCTTATTGATAAATCACCGAAAGGATTAGCAGGCAATCTTATACTACAACGTGATGCTAATATTCGGGAACTTGGCATAAAAGAAAAAGAACTGGCAACTCTTTCCACAACGACGAAAGAACCTCAAAATAAGACCTATTGGGAAAAAATAAAGAAAAATGCCCAGGAGGCTATTAATGCTATGGATGTTTCTCTTAAGGGGAGTGAAAAATGGAAAGATCTGGAAAAACAAATTGCAGATGCCAATGAAAAAATTGCTCTGTTCGATACGTCAGGTAAATCAACACAAAAAACGTTAGAGACACAAGAGAAATTAAACGAACAAATTCTTTCCAACGATCAGGACTTGATACAATCCCGTATAGATTTAATGAAGGATGGTCAGGATAAAGAGATTGCTGAAATCAATGCGCGGACTCAGGCCAAAATAGAGTCCATTGAAAAGGCTCGCGAAAAAGAAGAAAAAGCGGCCAGGGCTGCTGGCACATCGCTTACTCCGGAACGTAAAAAAGAATTCGAAGAACAAAAGGTAAATGCGGAAAAAGAAAGAGATAACAAAATCATCGCTACAAAAAAGAAATATGCTGAAGAATTAGACGGTATTTACAAACAGATTACAGATGTTTCACTCACTGAAATTGATAGAGAAATAATCGGTATTGAAGATAAATACAAAGAATTATCTAAAAAAATTATGGCAGCTATGGAAGGGGGTAGTATATCGGCAGATGATGCTGGGCGAGCTCTTTTGAAATTAGATGCTACCAAAACAGCCGAAACCTTAGACAAGATACTTGGTCAGTATAAATCTACACAACAGAAAATAACTACTATTCAGAAAAATGCCGAGGCTGCACGTAAGTTGGCAAGAGATAACGGACAAGAAAATGCTATTGAGAGAATAAATAAAGAGGAAGATCGCGCAATAGGTAAAATTAAAGCTGAAGATTTGATGGATAGTGACGATTGGATTAATCTATTTCAGAATCTTGACGCTCTTTCAAGCCGAGAAATACGCCGGATAGTTGAAAATATCAACGAACAGCTAAAAAATGCCGATCTAGACCCTGTAAACCTAAAAGCGGTAACAGACCAATTGCAAAGAGCTCTTGATGTTGCGGGTAATAAAAATCCATTTGCTGGAGTTATAGCAGGGTTTAAAGATTATAAAGAAGCGCAGAAAAAAGCCATCGCTCTACAGAAAAAAGCAAATGAAACGCAGGACGAATCAGATAAGATAGCGGCAGACAATGCGGCTCTTGATGCCATAAAAAAACGTCAGGGAGCATGGCAACGCGTATTAAATACAGTTGGCGATATTGGAAACAGTCTACAAGTGCTTAATGATCTTCTTGGTCAATTCGGAGTTGAAAGTCCGGAGTTGGAGGGTGTTATCAGCGCATTTAATTCTTTATCCTCAATAGATGTAACAAAGCCATTTAGTGTTATAACGGGTACTGTCGGGGCGATAAGTTCTCTAATAGGAGGTATATTCGGAGGACATGACAAACGTGCTGAAAAACGCATTCAAGCATTACAGAAGTCAGTTGAGGCTTTGGAGAAAGCATACGAAGACCTTTCTGAGGCGGTTGATAAAACTTATTCCCGCGCCAGACAAGCTGTTATAGCTTCGGAGAATAAAAACCTTGAAGCACAGAAACGATTGATAAACCAGCAAATAAGGGAAGAACAGAGCAAGAAAAAGACAGACCAAAATCGCATAAAAGAATGGCAGGAACAGTTAGATAATATAAACAAGGAAATACAAAATAATAAAGAAGCTGCATACGATGCTATATTCGGAGAGGATTTGCAATCGGCTATAAGCAATTTTGCCGATGCTTATGCCGACGCATGGGCTTCAGGTACAAGTAGGGCAGAATCAGCAAAAGATACTGTCCGTAAAATGATGCGTCAAATGGCTACGGAGAGCATAAAAGATGCAATATCCACATCTGGAGCGATCCAAAAAATACGCGATAAACTTACTGAGTTCTATGCTGACAACGTTCTTTCAGAATGGGAGCAGAATTATATATATAAGTTAGCTGATGATTTACAAAGGGAACTTGATAATAAATTCGGATGGGCCGATAAGTTGTTCACTGGTGAAAGTGAAACAGGAACGTTACGTGGAGAAATCAGCCAGTCTATAACAGAAGCTACAGCCTCGAAACTTGAAGGATTAATGCGTGGCGGGTATGACCTTCTTAAAGGAATTCACGGGGAGGCATTTAAACAAACAAGTCTTCAACAGTCTAATTTAAACGTAAACACAGGTATATTCAATGCAGTGATACGCATTCAAGCTAATACTGCCAGAACAGCCAATAATACGGATGGTATGACTGATTTGTTGACATCCTTGTATAGTATGCTTCAAAAAATAGCACAAAATACAGCTACAAAGTATTATGGAAAATAAAACAGTAAAAAGCGGAACTATAAAGAATATGTTGGATGAGCTTGCCGCTTGTGGAGTATGTCAGACGGGCAAGAGATATCTTAAGGGTACTCCGTGTGATTTGAATACGTTGATAAAAGTGTGTAAAGGCTGGCCTGAATACTTGTATGAACATTCAAACTACGCTCTGCCTTTGTTTCGAAAATATCTTAACGAATCCGATAAGCGGATACTTGCAGGACAGTCCTTATATGTAGATTATAAAGGTCAAGCAGAAGTCAATCAATCCAGCAGAGTATTTTTCATGGGCGATAGTAAAGCCGATCTATATACCAACGATTACGCGGTATCTACTATTTATCTTTTTAATAAATCACATGTATCCCTTTATCCGGGGAATAACTCCATTCTTGTAGTAGAGGCATTTGACGATTCAAACATAGATGTAATGAGTGGTATGAATGTGAAGGTTACGGTTTATAGGCACGATAGGTCTAAAGCTGTTGGAGTCGCAAAAATAATATCCAAAGAATATAAACGCGGAGAAGTATTTAACGGTAGGGAAGTAGGAGAATAAAATACACGATATGGGTGATTACACAATAAACGGAAAAGGATTATCTGAATTCGGCATTACGGCTATTCGTTCTACTGGTACGAGTATAGCTATTTCTGGTGCATGGGATTTGCCTAAACGTAAGGGTAATACTTCATATAATTGGAGAGAAGAGGATAATGTAGAGGCATTTGTAGATACGGATGATATGTTGTTTGAAGGGCGTACCCTTTCACTTTCCGGAATAATCACCAATAAAGATAATCAATCTATCACGCAGCTTATTTCAGAATTCAAAACATATATAAACTCATTGAGTGGTGAAATATTCACTTTGTCATCACAGTGGGGAACATGGTATGTGCAGTTATCTTCTGACATGAAAATAACGCGTTATAATAATGTAGCTCGGATAGATATGACGTTTAGTGAACCATTACCGGACATATCCGGAACATTGCCACAGCCATCTGGCACAGGAAGTGATATTGACGGCTATTCGTGGTCTGAATTTGGTATACAAATTTATAATGTATCTGGAGCAGAGAATATAACAAGCCGTAAAGAAATAGGCATAACGACATCCCAAAATGATAATACTAAAATTTATGGAGGTAAGTCCGCCAGTAAAATAACGCTTTCAGGAGTGATAATAGCCGACAACTATAAAGATTTCAAAACTAAAATAAAAGCCCTTTATGCTTTGTTCGCGGGGCAAGGGCTTAGGTTATATAAATATAAAAAAGAGACATATAAATGTTTTGCTCCCGAAGGTTTTACGATAAGTGGCATCATTATTTCTTATAAAATTTCGGCATTATGGAACATTACTTTAACTACTGCAAGCAATGATTAATAGTGTAGATATAAAACGTGGAGATATAAAGGTATTTACTATACCAGTTGACAGCACTTTTGTGCATCGCCATACATTCATGGGTGAGCATTCGGTAACATGTACATTACGCGCAGTTGATGCAGCAAAATTCAAAGTAGGAGATTATTTTAATTATCAGGGAGAAAAATATTCTCTTTATGAAGAACCGGATTTCAGTCGTTCAGAAGGCGTATATGCATATACTGTTACTTTTTATGCTTCATATTACAAACTGTTTCATGTATTAATTAAAGACGAAGGAGCTACCGATTTCCCATATTTCGGTAATGCTGAAGACCATTTAAATTTATTGCTTGCTAATATGCAGGTGGTAGATGCCGGATTCCAAATCGGCGCAGTTGGTGACAGCGAAGCTAAGCTGATTGATTATGAACAGTTACATTGTTATGATGCACTGGTAAAAATTGCTGAAACTTTTGGCATGGAATGGGAGGTGATAGGTAAGACTATCTCACTTAAAAATAGGGTGGGGCAGGACACATCATACATCTTTGAATATGGTAAAGGAAAAGGTTTATATTCATTAACAAGACAAAAATTAGCTGATACATCGATTGTTACACGGCTTTATGGTTATGGAAGCACCCAAAATATTCCAGCTTCATTAATTAAACAAACAAGTTCGGAAAAACTTGTTTTCGAAGGTCGTTATCTTGACAAAAACACAAGTCTGTTTGGCTTACGTGAGGGTGTTGCCGAGTTCGATGAAATATATCCCCGACTTAAAGATAAAAAAGTACTTTCCGTAACAATACCAGAAAATATTGAAACAGCTAAGACCTGGACACTTCGGTTGGATATACCGTTTGACCTTGCCGGAGAGATAATAAAAGATAGAGAGCCTCAAGTTAATTTTATTTCTGGAGAGTTATGCGGAGAGAGTTTTAAAATAGCGGAAAACACATGGAATAATGAGACTAAAGAACTCAAAATTATAGTCACGGATGATAATGGCTATTATCTACCTAATGAGACCAGACAGCCTAAAGTAGGCGATTTATTTAATCTTACTGAAGTTAATATGCCTGAGGCTTATATCACCGAAGCCCAAGAAGAATTAAAGGCAGCTACAGAAGAAAAATTAAATCAACTTTGCGTTCCACAATATTCACATTCACTTGAAATAGACCCTCTTTTCTCGAAAAAGAAATCATTGAACATAAACGCCGGTGATAAAATAACAATACGCGAAGCTGCTAATGATATCTTGATACGAGTTCAACAGGTAAGTTATCCTTTAAATGCACCAAATCGTATATCGCTTACTCTTTCTGATGAGCGGCTGTACACCTATGAACAAAAGATACGTGGGGAGATTATAGAAGTAAGCAACAACGCTGATATAAATGCACACGAGCAAGCGCGTAAATATTCCTCAAGGGCATATCGTGATGCTGAAGAAACAATAAATTTGTTAGGCACTGCACTTAGGGAAGAAATGGCTCTTATTGGTAATCCAGACGACGTGTTTGTATTAGCAGGAGTATTTTTCACAGCAAACAAAGATAATGATCCTAAATCTTTTTATGCTACGGCAGGTCAGTTACAACATGATAAGTATAAAGATAATGCTTGGCATGGAAGATGGGTGTTTGAAAGCGATTTTACAGCAATATTAGCGGATAATAATAGTCCTTATATTCTATATGCCCGATGTTCTAAAACACAGAATACGGCTATTTTTATAGTATCTACCGAACAGATAGGCACGGAAGATGTAAATGGTTATTACCATTTCAGAATAGGGGTTATATCATCAGTGTATAATGATGCCCGCTCCTTGACGCAAACTTATGGATTTACGTTTATTGCAGGAGGTAGTATTAAAACAGGAATTATAGCTTCTGTCAATGGAAGCACCTATTTTGATTTAGATGCTGGCGAGATAGGTGGTAAAATACGTTTTTCCAATGCAAGCACTACCGAAAGCGGAGAAACAATAATTGACGGTGGTTATTTTAATTCCTCTTTAATAAAAGCCGACGCGGTTATAGCCAATGCAGCTAAGATAGCCAACTTCGCCATCCAGGAAAACCAACTCGTCGGCAACGGGGAAAAGATAATCTTCTCAAACGAAGCCCTGCCTCCCCTCGAAGAGCTTATCGGCGGCGCAGGGGAAGAAAGCAGCACCTACGCCCCCGGCGCGGAGGCCACAGCCACGGCCTCGGAAACAGCCGCCATGAGCGACGGAACCATAAACCTCGACCTTGAAGTACGCACGCAGGACATGGCACTCCCATACGCCGGGGTGCTGAGCCTTAAAGCCCTCAACAAAGCCGCCATCACCAACCTCGAACAAGGCGGTATGCTTTCTGTTGACAACCACACCGCCACACTCATCCTGTACAAAGTGGAAACAGGCGGCACACTCACCGAGAAAGCCCGCCGCGACATATCCGCCGCGTCCACGGATGAAGCCGTAGACTATACATTCTACATCCCCGAAGCAGGCTCGTACCGCCTCGAAGCCACCGCGACGCACCGCATGCAAAGCACCTGGGCCCAGCGCCCCGAAGGCACACCGGCGGACATCTACCCCACATACACCCTCGACGCAGCCCTCGAAATCCTCGGCGCAACAACGGATAACAAAATACGCTTTTCCGGCAGTCAGGAAGCCACACAGATAGGCACCGACGGATTTTATTCTTTCTGGAGTTTGTTAAATTATCTGTATTTCTCACAAAGCCAAGGGCTGAAAGTAAAGGGCAACTGCATAATAAGTTCGCCCAACGGAGAAAACACCCTCACGATAGACGACAACGGAATATCGCTGTCAGTTCCCGCCGGCGCTGACGCATCGGAGTACACGGCTGTATTTACACAGGCCGGGGCACGTGCCAATATCGAGAGCGGCGAGAAATTAAAGGCACTTTTCGGCAAGATAAAAAAATGGTTTGCCGACATGAAAACGGTAGCCTTCACCGGAGCTTATTCGGATTTGACAGGCACGCCTACAATCCCCTCCGTTCCCACGAAAGTATCGGCATTTACCAATGACGCAGGCTATATCACCAAAGCCGTCTCCGACCTTGAGAACTATTACAAAAAAAGCGAAACCTATACCCAGACAGAAATAACCACGCTCATACAGCAAGCCCGCAGCGCCACCTTCCGGATAGTACAAACGCTCCCCTCGACAGGTGAAGCCAATGTCATTTATCTGCTTCCTAAAAGTGGCACGGCCGGCGACGTTTACGATGAATATCTCTGGCTTTCCGGCGCATGGGAAAAGATAGGCACGACCGAAATAGACCTCTCGGACTACTACACCAAAAGCCAGAGCGACGGAAAGTATATAAATAAAACAGGCGACGCATCCAACGCAACAGCCGCATTCGTTGAAGCAACCGCCGACGCTGAAATCACATCAGGCAGTACCTTATCCGTGTTGTTCGGCCAGATAAAACGGACTTTTACAAGCCTATGGGCCGCCCTCTCCGGCAAGCTCGGTAAAACGGAGAAAGCCGCCAGCGCCGCAATCTCCGACACCGTCGTTGACGGCGCGATCACCACAAGCAAAATAGCAGACCACGCCATCACCACCCCGAAGCTCTCCAGCGACCTCACGTTACCCGGCACACCGCAGGTAGGCACACCCGGCGCCCTTAACAGCCCCTCGCAAACCATCGCCACCCTCGGCAACCTTAACGAAGCCATGAACGCTCAGCAAATAGGCGGGACTAATATCTATCGCGATACGTTGGGGACGAGCGATTTTTATCTTTCGGCCACGGGTGAAATGAAATACCGCCGTTTCCTTGACATCACACCGGAAGCCAAACGCAACCTCCGGGGGCAAAGCATCACCGTGTCGTTCGACTACATACTGGAAAACGCCGTAATCGGCCGTGGTGACACAGGGTTCGGCTTTTTCGTAAAATACACCGACGGCACAACCACCTACGTCAATGCCTTTATTCCCGCAGAAACCACCGCCGTAACCAAATCGGGACGTTTTTCGGCCACGGCAAAAGTGGAGGATAAAGAAATAGACAACATCACGAGTTTCCAACCGTTTATGTACGCGCAGACCACATCCGGCACTGCCACCGTCGGACGGCCCAAATTCGAGATAGGAACGAAAGCGACGCAGTGGAGTCCCGCGCCTGAGGAAATAGCCCGCAAGAGTGACCTGCCCACATACACCCTCGATGTCACAGCCCCCGGCATTTTCAAGGACGGTGACTTCTGGATAGTCCCTCAGGCATAGCCTGTCCGATAAAAACATCAAACGGTCTCTGACCGCAAACAACATAAAAGCGAAAAAAGACAGATAATGCCAGATATAGCCGACATAAAAGTAGCCAAGAACGGAGAGTTCATTTCTCTCCTCGGACAGAGCATCGCCATCGGAGGACAGTTCGTGCAAGTACGCGGCGGCTTCCACATCCGCAAGGACGGACAGTGGCACCGTTACCGCGAAGCCGTCCCCTTCGACGTAAAAGTCTATGCCGAAGGCCCCCAGATACGCGTGATGCTCACCAGCCTATCTGGACGCTTTTCGGAAGGTGACTACTGGTATAATCACCAGTATCTCACCGCCACCGCGCACCTCTCGCTCACCATCACCAAGCACACCGGAAGCACACAGGAGGTAGACATCACCACCTCCCCCCTCGAATGCACCGGCAGCGCCTCACCCTACATACACACCCTGCCATCCGGGGACATCTGCACAGACGTATCCATAGGCACATGCGAGATAACTCTAAACGGAGAGGAAGCCTACACCATAGGCCCGGTAACCGCCACATCATACCCATGGACACTGCACGGGGTAGTATCCGTCACCCCCGAAGGCACAGGCGAAGCCAGCGTAACGCCACGCACAGCCACCTACGGACAGCAGGTAACATTCCGCGCCCTGAACACCAACCCCGAATACTGGCGCTTCACCCGTTGGCAATCAGGTGAAATATCGCCCACATACACCGTAACCGTGTACGCCGACTACAGCGACACCGCCATATTCGCCGACGCAACGAAGATAATAGACTTCTATATCGCCGCATCGATAGACCCGGACACGCAGGACATCATATTTTTCATAAAAACGGAATACAATAGAACAGACAACCCCGCAACAGTACGCTTTAATCTGCGGTACTTCTACCAAGACCAGACGCTCACCATGCCCGTCGAGCAGGTCGTACCCTGTAACGGAACGGAACTGCGTTTCTCTCCCGGCGACAAAGCCACGAACCTGGACGCCATCACGGACATAGACATTACCGTCCCGGCAGGATTTACCAAAGGCGACGTGACGGCTGACATAATATAAAACTTAAATATAAACCTCTTAAAATCAATCAAAAATGGAAAAACAAAATGGAATGACATTCGGATTAGCTATTGAATGTCTGAAAAAAGGTAAAAAGGTAACGCGCAACGGATGGAACGGCAAAGGGATGTTCCTATGGCTCAAACCAGCCGCCACAATCAAATCCGACTGGTGTAAAGACCCCTTGCTAAAGCGTATATGTGATGACAACGGAGGTGAAGCTGAAGCCCTCGGCACGATTTGCATAAAAACTGCCGACGGAAAAATCCTCACCGGTTGGCTGGCATCGCAGACGGATATGCTTTCCGAAGACTGGATAATCGTAGAATAATTAACCCTTTAAAATCAATTGAAAATGGCAAGTAAAAAAACAAACGTAAACAAGAAATTCGGCAGCATGTGGCTGTACATCATCCTGGCAATCCTGGGCGCTGCTTCGGCTATCTTCAGCCTCGTGACACTCTTTACCGAGCCGGGCAATGAAATCCCCAAGATAGGCGCACTCACCGGTGGGACGCTCGTAACATGGTGGGCGGTAAGGAAAGCAATCGCAAAAGACAAGTACGAGTGACATCGCCGGACGGACATTAACATCAGACAGGCCCTGCCTGCGGGTGGGGCTTTACACACAAATACACACACATAGATACAATGACGACGGAAAACATCATCAGCATAATATCATTGCTAATAAGTTCAGGAGCGATAGGGGGTATCTTTTTTCTGCGTTCCCGTGTACGTAAAGCCAACGCGGAAGCCACGGCGGTAGAGAACGCCAATTCGATAACCATAGCCGAAGAATGGCGGGAGATAGCCGAACGCAGGGAAACACAGCTCGCAGACAAGGACAAAAAAATAGACACTCTCTATGTCCAGATAAACGAATGGCGCACCAAATTCCACGATAGCGAAACGGAAAAGCACAAGTTAGCCCTTGAGAACGCTACAATGAAGATAAAATCATGCGAGAAGCGCGCATGTAAGGAACGCGAACCGCAATCGGGATATTAAAAAAAACGTCAATAAATTAAAATAATGAACACCGCTATTTTAATTTTTAACAAAAAACTAAAATAAGAAATGACACAACCCACACCAAGAGGACTTCGCAACTGCAATCCCGGCAACATACGCATATCCGCCACCAAGTACCAGGGCGAAATACAACCCTCCCGCGACCCCGCCTTCAAACAATTCGAGAGCATGGCCTACGGCTACCGCGCCATCTTCATGCTCCTGCACACCTACGCCGCACGTCACGGACTGGACACCATACGCGGCATGATAAGCCGATATGCACCAACGAACGAGAACGACACCGCCAAATATATCCGCGCCGTCTCCGACTGGTCGTTCACCGCTCCGGACACGCACCTTACCACCACCAACGCCGAAGTCATGATACCCATAGTATCAGCCATAAGCCGTTACGAAAACGGCCGTACCGCCGTCGCTTCCGACGTACAGGAAGGGTGGAGGATGTTCATACGTACAATAAGATAAAAAAACAAACGCCCGGATGTGAATCGCGGGCGCCCGTGCTAACTACTATGAAACATTGCTGTTATGAAAAAACTTTAGGTTTACAAATATAACACTTGAACATGAAAAAGCAATAAAAACATGGAAAAACCGCAATATCTCCGCCCGTTACCACCCCTGCGTCCGCGTGACCATTTCACGGTCATGTTGACAGTCTTGGCTCTGCTTGTATTAATGACCACATGTTCATAAACCATGAAGACGCGATATAAGTTCATAATCCTCGCCGCTATGCTAATATTAGGCATAGTGATAGGCCGTCTCACCACAGCCGAAAAAGTCGTCGTAAAGTGGCGTGACGCGCCGCCAATCAGCGCAGAAGTCAAAAGCCCTGTACCGGTAGTGGTGCGTGTGCCGGACAGCATCAAATATATCACTGTTTACCGCGAAACGCGGTCCTGGCCTACGGATAGTTCTGAGCGGGGTATACCCGTTTTAGATAGCGTTTTAAGGGGGTATGTAAGTGAAACATGGTCCAAGCAGATTGACACGGCTGCGTCATTGGCCGCCACTGTCCAAGACTGGAACTTAGAACGAACTTATTCCGGTATGCTGTTTCAGTCGGACACTCTCGGAACGGCGAACTACGAAGCCAAAGTTCAGTACAACACGCTTACTTCTTTGAAGTGGGAGTTTATGCCGAAAGTGAAAGAAATTACTATTACCAAAGAGCGAACAATAAGACCGTTCGTTGGAGTGGGCTACAATACGTTCAATCAGATGAATGCTACGGGCGGTGTATTTATAAAGAATATCGGCTTAAGCGCAACGTATATCAGCGATTTTACCGAGCGAAAAAACGGTGTAGGAATAGGAATAATGATTAAAATTTAAATAAGGTTTTTTAAGGGGGATAAAAAAGCCCCGGTTTTAAAATATACTCTCACATACATTTTATTCTAAAGTAAACGCAATGCTCACCGACCGGGGCTTAGACCTTACAGTGTGCGTTGCGTTATTTCTATATATGAGAGTAACGCAAAGATAATCAGAAAAAAGGAAAAACAAATGAAGAAAAGCGAAATCTTTGCGTCAGTTCTGCAAACAGTAAGTAAGATCACCGAAATACCGGTAGAAAAGATATTGTCCGGAGACAAAGCAATGGAAACAGTCGATGCCCGTTTTATGGCTATCAAAGCACTATCCGAAAAAGGGTTCTATCCTGGAGAAATAGCCCGTCTGATGTCCCGTACAAAGCCAGGCATACGTTATTTACTCTCCTGTTTCGATGACCGTATCCGCAGTTGTCGTATGATGGAGATAAATATGGAATACATCCGTAGGGAGCTTGAGAAGAAATAAATTATACTTTTATGAAGGGAAATTTATTTTCCTATAGTTTATAGTTATAAAAAAAGCCCTTGGGTCGGCATGCTCATAATTAATTGGGAGCAAACGGAAGCCTTGGGCGTAATTATGGCACAAATATACAGTGGTTATAATTTAAAAGCAATTAATATTCGCAATTAGTGGTTATTATTTTTTTAGAAAGTAAAAAGAAAGTTACTTGAAAGCAACCGGAAAGTAACTCCTGTGCCGCCGAGGTCGTAAATTCTACCTTTGACAAGTAGCGCTACCGTGAAACCGCCTACGTTAAAAGGCGGGAATGTAAAAAACAAAAAAAAGAAATGTCAAACACAGATAAAATCTACATGTTCGGCGACGACGGAGGCAGCAAAGGCAGTGACCTTATGGCCATGATACCCGCTCTTATGGGCAACAAAGGCCTCGACCCTAATCTTGTAGCAGCCCTGATGAACGGCAATAACAACCGTGGCGCATGGGGCGGCGACGGCTGTTGGTGGATATGGATAATCCTTTTGTTCTTCTGCTGGGGCGGCTTTGGCGGTAATGGCTTCGGAGCCAACGGCGCTAACAGCGTACTTCCGGCAGCCCTTCAGGGAGACGCAGGCCGCGAACTCCTTATGAACGCCATACAAGGCAACGGCACGGCCATCAACCAGTTGGCAAGCTCTCTCAACTGCAGCACACAGCAACTTCAGGGAGCAATATGTAACCTTCAGGGATCCATTGACAAAGTAGCCGGCCAGATAGGCATGACAGGTCAGCAAGTCATCAACTCCGTACAATCTCTCGGCTGTCAGATAGGCAACCAGATAGCGGAATGTTGCTGCCAGACACAGAACGCCATCACCCGCATGGGCTATGAGAACCAGCTCTCGGTATGCAACCAGACCAACACACTGGTCAATACCATGAACGGCAACACACTCACCCTGCGTGACGGTAATCTGGCCAACACACAAGCCATCCTCGCCAAGATAGACAGCTTTGAGAAACTGTATCAGCAGGACAAGATGGACCGTCTGACAGCCGAAAACCTCGCGCTGAAAGGTCAGCTCTCTCAGACACAGCAGAACCAGTACATCGCCGCCACAGTTCAGGCCAACACCGCGCCTATCATCAACCGCCTCAGTGCCATAGACGCGGAGATAGCGCAGTTCAAATGTTCCCAGCTTCCCACAGCCCCCGTGCCGTATTTCCCCGGCATACCAATGGGATACTGCGCAGGAGCTTACGGAGCAGGAGTAGCCACCGGGCTTGCAGCTGATGGTTGCGGATGCTAAAGGATAAAGGAGGTAACCAATGAAACGACTTTACAATTTCTATCCATTCTTCCCTTACTTGGCAAGAGGTGGAGGTATCCCACGCCTTGATCAAAGCGGCATCTACGTCGTATGCTCTACCGGGCTTCTGGAAAACCTTGAAGCCGGCACCACCGTTGATTACGGCATAAATCCGTGTGTATGGCGTGCGTTACCCACCAGGTCGATAGTCCTGTGGAAAGTACGTCATCCGGTCAGTGAAGCCGGAGCATCGCTGCCTGTAATGGTCGTTGTGCCTTCCGGCGGCAACAGCACCGTCGCCACCGGAAGCGGAACCTCTAAAATACCTCTTGTCGATAACAAAGGCACGCAGGTAACAGGAGGCGACGTAACCAACCCCACCGGCACGGCCCAGCCCGTAGGAAACACCACCGAGCACATCGTCTATATAGACAAGTCAGCCGGTATCTTCCGGCTACTCGGAGTCACCGCCTCGGCCAGCACCTCAGCGCCAGCCGCCGCACCCGCGTCGCCTGCGACCCGGAGCACTTCGGCAGCCAGATAACCCGTGAAGCGGGGGAGGATTAACCCCCTCCGCTTCTTTTTATTAAAGAACAAAAAACAAAAAAAACACAAAGCCAATGTTCAGCGATTTGAAAAAAGGGTCTCTTGTACATGTACTCGACCTTCGCGACACCCCGAAGTATTACACAGCCACAGTACAGGAAGTATCCGCACCGTATTTTCCGGCTCCAAAACCGGGGATGTTCAACCCCGTACCCGGCCAGCAATACATCAATATCAACATCGACGGCTCGGAACCGTGGGGAGTCCCTGCCAATAACAGCGTCGTTTCCCGCGACAAACTCACCGTATCGATGACCCGCGACGGTCTACTTCCGGCACTCACCGCAGCGCAGAAAGAAAGCACCGACATAGTACAATCTTATGAACGCCATAAGAGCGCCCTTGCAGCCTATGAGGAAATAACGCGACAGCTCGACCCCTCTTACGCGGCAAGCAAAGCTCAGGATGACAGGATAAGAGGACTTGAAGAAAGGATTGAAAAAATCCCAACGCTTGAGGACATAAAAGCCCTTTTTGAAAAAATGCACACGACAACGGCAAAAACACAGAAATAACCATGAGATGGAAAGCAGTAATAGGAGGTCGTAGCCTTGGAGAAGGCCGCGACGACGAAGAACTCGAAAACGCCTATGAAGAAGGCTACCGCGCCGCCATGAAAGAAATGGAAGGCCAGCGTTACGGAGAACGTGACGGATACTCTTACGGAAGCAGCTCACGCGGCGGTTCCCGTGGAGGTTACGGCCAGCGCGAAGGCCGCTTCTATGACGACGAGGACGACGATGACATGATGTACGGAGAACGCCGGGGAGTAAAAGGCACAGGCCGTTATTCCCGCTATCGCAGATAAACCCTCCCCGCCATGAAAAGGACTGACGTATACGACGACATACCGCGAAACATGCGCAAGTATCTGTCCGAATACGGCTGGCACTTCAACAAAGCGCTCGCGGAATACGCCACAGACAAAAAGCGCATGAAGAACGCCGACGGCACAGACCACCACTGGACTCACGAACAAGTCAAGGAAGCGCTTGAGCGAGCCGGTATCTCGATAGAGAAAGCGAAAGGCTATGACTGCATGTATGTAGCCAATATGCTTTACGCCGACTACTATCCAAAGCCCATATCCACAGAAGCCGGGCTCATGCAGGCTGTAAAAGCCTACATAGACGACCCTGACGGATATGACGGAATAGCGCTCACCCGCTATTGTGCGGACAGTATCGGCAAAGGAGAGCCTCTTTACTGGGAGGACTTTATCTGACCAACAGGGACAGGGGCGGTACAGAAATGCGCCGTCCCTTTTATAAATCGAAATAAACCACCGAACACATGCAGCTACGCGATTACATAAACCGCATTATTAAAGG
>Ga0137297_10625_pt1 | contig 24903 bp, 28 predicted proteins | sample RamsorincwithD2O_FD_97191 | JGI IMG/M metagenome (GOLD analysis project Ga0137297, IMG submission 97191) | Mouse cecal microbial communities from Vienna, Austria - Mucin amended with D2O | ecosystem: Host-associated > Mammals > Digestive system > Large intestine > Cecum | place: Austria: Vienna... | reverse complement strand
GCGGCGGCAGGCGGCCCGTTTTGGGCGGTGTTCAAATGATAATGAAGAAGTTATCAAAAATGATTGACATCTTGATAACTTTTTAGTATAATAAATAATGAGAGGGGGAAAACTTCTTGCATGAGATAATTTTTTATCGCGATAAAAACGGGCATGAGCCGGTGTATGAATACATGAAGTCCCTGAAAGAAAAGAATAGCAAAGACAGCCGGATTAACTTAAATAAAATGAATGATTACATACAGGCGCTTAGCATGTATGGCACGCACTTGCCGGAGACATATGTAAAGCATTTGGATGGCGAGATATGGGAGCTTAGACCGATTCGCAACCGTGTTTTATTTGCCGGTGTTGTGGGCGGAAGATATGTGTTGCTGCATCACTTTATAAAGAAAACACAAAAGACGCCTGTGCGGGAAATTGAACAGGCAAAGCGAGAATTACAGGATTTCATCGAGAGGAGTGATTTGGATGAATAAAAATAGTTCCGTAGGACGTAGCTGGGCAGAGACGCGGCAAGAATTGTTTACAGCGGAAGAAATTGCAGAAAGTGATTTAAGAGTAACGATTATCGGCGAGCTGATAAAGGCGCGTCAGGAACAGGGAATCACGCAGAGGCAATTAGAGGAGTTAAGCGGCGTAAAGCAGCCGATTATTGCAAGGATGGAGAACGGAACCTCTGTTCCTAATTTAAGCACGATATTAAAGGTGCTTGCTCCATTGGGAAAAACGCTGTATGTTGGTGACTTGAAAAAATAGTTTTATAGTGAAATGTAGGAGGTGTCGCTATGTGTACACAAGCTAAATTAAATATGCTTATATCACAGATTGTGGAATATTCCAAAGAGGTCTTCGGAGATAAATTTCGCAATGTAATTTTGTATGGTTCCTATGCACGTGGTGATTATGATGACGAATCGGACATAGATATTATGATCATGGTAGACATGGAACCGGAAGAGTTAAAGGCGTATCGAAAAAAGATGATTCCTTTTATTGCGGATCTCAATTTGGAAAATGATGTGTTTATGGTTTCTAAATTGCAAAGTTTATCCTTCTTTAATAAGTGGAAGGATGCCATGCCGTTTTATCAAAATGTACTAAAGGACGGTGTGATGTATGCCTAATCAAGAACAATGTGATTTAGCAAACTATCGAATTGAAAAAGCAAAATCATGTATAAAAGATGCCGAAATGTTAGAAAAAAGCGGTGGAGATGTTTCGGCGGCAAATCGCGCATATTATGCAATCTTTCATGCGGTCAGAGCAGTGCTCGCATTAGAAGGTGTGGACAGAAAAAAGCATGCCGGTGTAATTGCGTATTTTCAACAGCATTATATCAAGACTGGAATATTCGATAGAAAATATTCAAGTGTTTTACAAGATGCCTTTGAAATACGACAGGATTCGGACTATGAAGATTTTTATGTCATTTCAAAAGCAGATTTAGAAAATCAGATAAACAATGCAAAACGATTTGTTGGTGAAGTTGAGCATTATTTATCGGAATCCATTTAGAAATCTTAATAAGGTAAGGAAGAGACTTGTGTAAGAAATTCACAAGTCTTTTTCTTTACCCAAAAACAGGAAAAGATGATTTAACAGATGAATGAGTTTTATATTCCCACAAATTTTGAGGACAGCGGAAAGCTGCTGGGGTTATTCGGGATACGCAATGTGGTTGAGGCGGGGATGTTATCTCTGCCTTTTCTTTTTGCCATTTTTAAGCTGCTTCCGTTTGGCTTGACATGGAAGATTATTATTTCGGCGGTTTTTGTCATTCCCATTGGCGGATTTGCGCTGCTTGGCATCAACGACGATCCGCTGACGGTCTTTGCAAGGACATGGTGGAGGTGGCTGAGAAACAGAAAAATCATAGAATATCGGGGTGAAGTGAAATGAGCAAATGGAAGTTATTTCCGCAAAAAACGGAAAAATCATTTGGGAAGTATTATGAAAACAGCACGCAAAAATGGCTGCCGATAGAAAACATCCAAAACGGAATCGTGCGATTAAAGGACGGACGGTACATCAAGGTAATTGAGGTGCTGCCCGTCAATTTTTATCTCAAAAGCGAGGTGGAGCAGGAGAATATTATCTACTATTTTGCGTCGTATCTAAAGATTGCGCCGGACAATCTGCAAATCCGCGTGATGACGCAGCGGGCGGATATTGAGGACTATATCGGCGGATTGCGTCATTTAGCCGAGCGAGAGCAGAACGATGCCTGCAAAAATATGATATTGGATGAAATGGAGTTTGTGCAGGGATTATCCGAACACATCGCAATCAAAAAACGGTTTTTTATTGTGTTTGAATATGCAGGAAAGGGCTTTGGCGTGCGGGAGAATTCGTTCGCGGATGTGTGCCGTGCGCTTGGCGATGAAGCATATAAGGCGCAGCGGTATTTGTCGCAGTGCGGGCTGGAGGTGCTTAACATCAACGACGACGGGGCTTTGATTGACTTGTTTTACAGCTTAATAAACAAGCATTCAGCGCAGTTTGTCAAGCCGGGCGGCTTTGCGGCGGATATGTTGGATGAAGTACATATGTTTGAAGGAGGTATGGTTGATTAAATTCCCGCATCTCACCGCTTTTTGCTCGGGGCAGTACCTTTGTACGGCACCGCTCGCTGCAAAGCGGCAATCTGCGAAAATTTCATTCAATCATTTAACGTATCAGAAAGGACAGAGTAAAAATGAAAAACGAGGAAAAAGTCAGACGATTGACATTAGAAGCAGAGGAGGAAAAGGTTAATGAAAAAGGAGTTTCGGAGAGCGCAGAACAACAGGCAGCGGCAAACGCTGAAAAATCCGAAAAAGCAAATTCCCAAAGTGATAAAGAAGCGGCGAACCGCCAGAAGCCATCCGTAATACATAGGCTGAAACAAGCATTGCTGAAAGAAAAATCGGAGGAAATCCCGGAGCTGTGGACGGGGCAGACCTCGGTGCTGGATATTCTTGCGCCGTCCTCGGTGGACAACGGCAGCCGGGACTATATCGTGGTGGACGGCGTGTATCACTCGTATTTGTATGTCGCGGGCTACGGCTACCGTACCAAAAACGAAGGCGCGTGGCTGTCGCCGCTGGTGGAGGCGGGGGACAATATCGGGATTAGTTTTACGTTTAAGAAGATGCCGCGGGACAAGATTCTATCCAGAATATCGCAGAAAACCATGCTCAACCGCAGCCGTATGCGGGAGGTGGGTGACACCCGGCAGGATTACGAGGAACTGGACAGCGCGATATCCAGCGGGTTTTGGCTGAAGGAGGGTATTAACCGCACCGGGCAGGATTTTTACTATATGACAACGGTAATCGAAGTGACGGCGGACGACGAAGAAGAGCTTGAAATCCGGGTGAATGACGTCATAACGCTGTGCGCCTCCATGAGTATGACCGTCAAGCGCGCGGACTATAAGCACGAGCAATGCTTTTTGTCCGCCTTGCCGACGCTTTCGCTCGATGCGGACATGGAACGAAAAGGCAGGCGTAACGTGCTGACCGATTCGCTGGCGGCGGCGTTTCCGTTCTCGTCGTTTGAAATCTACGACCCGAACGGCATTTTTTTGGGGCTGAACAAGTACAACAGTTCCATTGCCATTCTGGATATTTTCGATGCGGACAAGTATTCCAACGCCAACGGGTGTATTTTGGGTATGAGCGGCGCGGGAAAGACGTTTTTGATGCAGCTGATGGCGCTGCGCCTCCGAATGCAGGGGACGCAGGTGTTTATCCTCGAGCCGATGAAGGGACACGAGTTTGCGGACGCCTGCTACATGGCGGGCGGCAAGTATATCCGCATTGCGCCGTCGTCCAAGGACTGTATCAACATCATGGAAATCCGCAAATCCACGCTGTCGCCGGACTATGAAATCAAGGGCGACGACCGAGGCGATTCTGTGCTGGCGGAGAAGCTGCAAAAGCTGATGATATTTTTCTCGCTGATAAAAAACGACATCACGCAGAACGAACTGAACCTGCTGGACGGCGCGGTGATACGGACTTACCGGAAATTCGGCATAGAGTTTGAGAATGAAACCTTGTTTGACAAGGACGGGAAATTCAAGAAAATGCCGACGCTCAAGGACTTGTACGAGGAACTTTTATCAAAGGACGAAACCAAGCCGCTTGCGCTGATGATTGAAAAGTTTGCGGTGGGTTCGCTGTCGGCGTTCGGCGGCGAGACGAATGTGGATTTGAATAACAAATATATTGTGCTGGATATTTCAGAGATGACCGACCACCTAAAGCCGCTGGGAATGTTCATGGCGCTGGACTATGTGTGGGACAAGGCGAAGGAAAGCCGTATCCAGAAAAAGGTGATCTTTTTAGACGAATTGTGGACGCTGATCGGTGCAAGCTCCAACCGGATGGCGGCGGATTATGTGCTGGAAATTTTTAAGGTTATTCGTGGCTACGGCGGTGCGGCGATTGCGGCAACGCAGGACATCGGCGACTTTTTCTCGCTGGACGACGGCAAGTACGGCAAGGGCGTCATCAACAATTCGCGTATCAAGTTTATCCTGCAGTTAGAGGAGGACGAAGCCTTTGCGGTGCAGAAATATTTGTCGCTCTCGGATGAGGAAACCATGCAGATTATCCGCAACCAGCGGGGCGAGGCGCTGCTGTGCGCCAATCGAAACAAGGTCTGCATTGACGTGAAAGCGTCGCCGTTTTTGTATGAGCTGCTGACCACGAAGAGAAGCGATTTGGAGAGGAGAAAGAAACATGGAACAGTTTAAGAAGAGTATTACGGATTTACAGACTGATATGGTAAGTGCAATGAAGAGTATTTCCAAACTGCTGCTGTCGGAGGGCAGGTCGTCAAATACGATGGCAAGGCAGATGGACGAGTATCTTTGCGAGGTGGAAAATTTGTGCGTGAAATCGCGGATGGCGCTGGAGAAATACCGGCCGCTGTGCGAGCCTTTGAAGGTGAACGCCGCCAATGAAATTGTGGAGCAGATTTGCGGCAGCGCGGAGGTCACGAACGAGGGCTGGGTGCATATTACGCTGAACACACTGCTGCCAAACTGCAAGCACAGAATCAGCGGTTATCTTGGCGATACCATTGCGCGGCTGATTAGCAATTGCGGGTACAAGCTGCCATATTTTGAAAACGCGTTTTTGGCGATTGTGGAGTATTGCAATTTTGAAAACCACAACGCATTGGACAACGACAATAAGGGCTGGAAGATGATACCCAACGCGCTCAAGGGCAGGGTGATAGAGGACGACACACAGTTCCATCTGAGCATCGGACTATTCACAAAATGGTTGGAGGAAGCGTGGTGTGAAATCTATGTCATGCCGCCGGAGGACGTCTCGGATTTTACATATTATTTGTTTTCGGATACGCTGTAAGGCAGGAGTAAAACGAAAAAATGAACGAGAAAAATAAATTTGCAAAATAATCTTTTTACTCCTGCCTTGGACGTTTGCGAATGACAGTCGGGAAGCGCGTTTCGGCGGCAGGACGGCAATTTGTTTCAAAACAATTTGCACAGTAGTGTGCAGGGAGGAGTAAACCATGATTTTTGACAACATTGACGCGGCATATTTGAAGCTGTGCGGACTTTGCAGATATATGCCGGCAGATTTGCAGAGACGCTATGACAGCCCCGTTGTATCGCGGGCTGTCATAGCAAAGTTGGAGGAATACAAGCTTATCAAACGGCAGAGCAACCATTTGAGTTTTAAGCTGACATGGGAAGGGAGAAATATTCTTGCAGAAATGGGGTATAAATTTCCGAACGATGCACGGATGGACTTGAAGCGCCCTGCATACACACGGAAACTGAAAAATGCGGAATGGAATGTGCTGCTGTACCTTGTAGGCATCGACGTCTTTGGAGAGGACGTGCGGCAATTAAATGAATGTGAAAGAGGATATGTCAGCAGCCTGATGCTGCGGTCGGATGCCAATATACGGGTGTTGGCGGGAACGCGGTTTTTAGGGATACTGAAAATCGGGAACACGGCGTACATCCCATACTACGCGGACGGGTGCATGATACCCGGTTTTGAGCGGGAAATCTTTCGGTCGCAATTAGAAAATCTGAACGGGATAACGGACGTTAAGCTCATATGCACCTTTGAAACCTTGGAGGAATTGTGGGAACGGACGCACCCGGAACAACAGAGCGAACCGGGCACAAGAGGACTGCGTGAAATGGACCGGGCTTTGGAGGAACTTGGGTACGAATCCCTGCTCGTGCCGTTCGGACGCGGCGGGGTAATACAGATGAACATTCTGAAAATTCGGAGGTACAGGGAGAGAATCGCGCAGGCACTTGGCTGTGACACAACCCCGAGGGACGGACTTTCGGAATGTGACGGAATGCTGGGAGGAATCCCGTGTGTGATAGCGATAGATTTTAACACCGAGAGAATTGTAAGGGCGTTACAGCAGATTGCGATATTGGATAAAACTGCGGTTCCCAAAATCTGTTGTCTGCCGTTTCAAAAGCCGGTCATATTTAAATTATTAAAACGATACGGATGTCAGAAATCTGTAGTGGTAGCATTGGATCATCAGACAATCGCTAAGATTTTCCCGGAACTGCAAGGCGATGCTACATATGAACCGTACCGGACAAAGGAGGGGGAGTGCATTGCGGTTTCTTCACACAATACAAGGGCGGCTGGTGAAGCTGCTCCGAAAAAGCGGCAAAGCGTATAAATGGTATTTGAAGATAAAAGAACATCTTTGGTTTTATCTTGTTTGTACGATAGGCGGGACGTATCTATACGGCATTTGTATTCATTCGATACGAACGGCAATGCAGAACTTTGCGACCGGCACGGATGTCAAAACGCTGTCCCTCAATCCCATCAAATGCTTTGCGGCTGTGTTTACGCCGCAAGGCTTGGGCGTGCTGTTTTTTATCCTGATTATGCTGACGCTGTTATCGGGAAAATGGGTGGGCTACATCACCGGCGTGAAGATAACCAAAGACGAACGCAACTTTAATATTTCCAGCGAAGGGACACACGGTACATCGGGATGGATGACGAAACAGGAGCAAAAGAAGGTGCTGCAGAGCGGCAGCGCGGACAGCTTGCCGTGCCCCATCTTGTGCAAGATAAAGGACGGTATTTATGAGGATGACCGGTTTGCGGATTATATCGGCCTGCGGACGGATACCGGCTTAAACAGTCACACCATGGTCTACGGCGCGTCCGGCGCGGGCAAGAGCCGTGGTTTTGTGAAACCGTTTATTTTGAAAATGGCAAAGTTTCAAGCGGAAAAACGGGAGAGTATGATAATTGTTGACCCCAAGGCCGAATTTTTTGAATCCACCTCGGAATTTCTGCGAAATCAAGGGTATGTGGTAAAGGCGTTTAATCTTTTAGACATGGAAAATTCGGATGGGTGGAACTGTATTGGTGAGATTGGAAACGATATTGATATGGTGCAGTCGGTGGCGGAGGTCATTATCCGAAATACCTCGGAGGACGGACAAAAGGCGGATTTCTGGGACAGCGCAGAGCTGAATCTGCTCGTCGCGCTGATTTTGTATGTGCAAAGTATGAAAGACCCTATTACGGGAGAACTGCTGCCGATTCACGAGCGGTCGCTGGGTACGATATATAAAATGCTGTCAACCGAAGGGCAAAAGAGCCTTGACGCAAAGTTTCAAAGGCTACCGCTGGACCATCCGGCACGGGCGCCTTACGGTATTTTCAAGCAAGCGGCGTCCAATTTGTGGGGCAATATTTTATCGGACTTGGTTCGCGGCTAAGCGTGTTTCAAAATAAGCTGGTGGATACCATTACCAAATACCACGAGATAGATATGGAGCTTCCGGGCAAGCAGCCGTGCGCATATTTTTGCATTATCTCGGCGCAGGATTCGGCGTATGAATTTTTAAGCTCGCTGTTTTTTTCGCTGATGTTCAAGCGTCTGGCGGACTATGCCAGAAAGCACGGTAACGAACGCGGTAGGCTGCCGGTTCCTGTTAATTTTGTAATGGATGAATTTTGTAACTGCGGCAAATTGCTGGATTTTAAAAAGACAATTTCAGTCGTGCGGTCATATGGAATCAACTGCCATGTTATCATACAGTCCATTGCGCAGCTTGCCGACCGGTACCCCATTAAGGAATGGGAGGAAATTGTTGGAAATTGCGATACGCAGCTGTTTTTGGGCTGTAACGACACCATGACAAGCGAATTTATCTCTAAGCGGTGCGGCAATGTCACCATTCAGCTCACCAATAGTATGTCGCCGCAGACGCCGTTGTTTTCGCCTATAACGAGGGAGGTTACGGGCTACCGGCAAACGAAGTCTAACAATACCCGGCCGCTGATGTATCCGGAAGAGGTTTTGCAGCTGGACAACAAGGAATGCCTGCTGCTGATTCGCGGGCAAAAGCCGCTTAAGGCATACAAGATTATTCCCGATGAAATATCTGCATACCGCGAATTGGAGTTCACCCGCATCAGCGACTATATTCCAAAATGGCGCGGGGAGGAACCGGAAGAACCGTCGAAGCCCGAACAGGAAATACAGACAGAAACAGAGACAGCGGCCGAGCCGGAAATAAAAGCAGAACCGGAAACAGAAACATACATAAAACCAATCCCCAATTTCGGCACGAACGCCGAGCAAGATGAGGAACAGCCCAAAGAGAGCAACATCCAAATCACCTTGGACGAATCGGTGTTTGACCCGGATACCTATACCGAAACGGATGCGGAAGATATTTTGAATGAATGAAGGAGGCAAATGATATGAGCGAAGTATATAAAATCAATGACGTGATACGCTGTGAATTTTTGAAGCTGCCAAAGGCGATGTTTGCAAATGAGAAGTACAGGCAGCTTTCCTCGGATGCAAAACTTGCATATGCCTTATTGTATGACAGACTTTCTTTATCTAAACTAAACGGCTGGATCAACGAAAACGACGAGGTGTATCTCATTTACACCCGGGAAGAGTTGGCGCAGGCTTTGGGGCTGACGTATAAAAAGGCAATAGCGGCTTTCCGGGAACTGACGGAGGCGGGGCTGATTTGTGAAACGCGCAGCGGGCGGGGCATGGCAAACAAAATCTACATTACCAAGATTGACTTGTCCGCAAAGCAGGCAAAGGACTATGTAAAGCAGGAAGCGGCAAGACCTGCCGAAATCGCACATCTTGAACATGCGGATGATACCGGGATATGCGAAGATGACAGCTCTGAAGCGGCGGAGGAACTGCAAGATATGCCAAACGGGGAGGTCTTGAACTTCCAAACCGGCATATCAAGACCTGCCGAACCGGCAGTTTTAGATGTGCCGATTTTGCAGTCGAATCAGACTTATAATAACAAGACTAATATAAATCAGATTGAGAATCGTCCATCAGTCTTTCAGAGCAGAGATAAATTTTACAGGAGCAGGGGCGCCCCAAGCGGCGGACGGAAGGACAGTCCATACAGCTTTGAAGATATTCTGGAGAACTGTGAACTGGATACATTCCCGGAAGAAGAGAGGAAGATTCTCTATGACGCTTTGGAACGGCTGTTTTACAGTGAAAGTCTGAAAATCGGCAATGCGGTACTTCCGCGGGAAAAGGTGCGCAGCAGAATGTATGAAATCACAGCAGAAACTTTGCGAACGGCTATCTTCAAGCTACACAGGAACGACAAGCCAATCAGCAACATGACGGCGTATGTGATGAGTACGATATTTAACTGTATCACCGAGGAATACACGCTTTTGCACATTGACCCGTACTTAAATTCATTGCGTCTGCCTGTGCGGAGGGAGTGAGGAAGATGTTTTTTAACGCTTACCAGAAATACATAGCCGAGCTGATTGACGAATACGGTTCGCTGCTCAAAAGCCAGCTTTTGCGGATGGTGAATCAGAAATTCCATGTCAGGCTTGCAAACCTTGACGCATATATCGCGCAGATGTGCCGCTTTTCGGATTTCGCAGAGCTGCCGCAGGGCGGGGATACGGTTGTTTTGCATCGGGGGCATGACCCGGATTACGACGCTATCCGCTCTGTGGAGGTGATGCTGGGGTTTCTGAAAAACCTTGTAAGACACAACAAAAGCCGGGGCTATGTAGCGGTTCGGTTTTATGTTGCGGCAAAGGACGGCGAAAAGGAACTCTGTGTCATTCCGGTTAAAACCGGCACGGAACGGCAGGTCAACGCATATGCCGCGGATAAATTTGAAGCGGCGAGGAGCGAGATAGTTATATTCCTGCTGGATAGCAAGGAACAAATGCGGCTGATACAAGCAGAATGTAATTACAAATTTGCGCTTGTCACAGACGGCGGTGTTGTGTTTTTCAAAAAATAGCATATTGACGCTGGTTTCACCGTTTCGGAAGGGACGGTGATTTTTTTATGTGGAAACAGTGGAGCCGGCGAAGATATATACCAAAACGAATGGGAGCGTGCTTATGGCACAGAAAGGAAGGTTGTAACTATGGAATTTAAAGATTTGAACCTGGCAGAACTGGACAAGGATTTGACCGTTCCGGAAAAAGAAGAATGGCAGGCGATTTATGCTTCTTACCGCAGCGGCTCGGTCATATCCGGCAATGTTGCGGGCGTGGATCTGCACGAGTTTAAGATTGTGCCGAAAGGAAAGAAAAAAGCCGTGCCGCAGACGGTGCGGTGTCTGATTGTGATTCAGTACCGCGTGAAAATTATCATCCCGGAAACCGAGGTGTTTTTGGAGGATTTTGACGCGGGGTATCACATTCTGCATTCCATGTGCGGTGCTAATATCGGGTATGTCGTCACGTACATTGACCGAGAGGCGGGCTTTGCGGTAGCGTCAAGAAAACTGGCGCTTGAAAAGACGCAGCGTGCGATGGCAAGACGCAGGCTGCAGGAGGGGCAGGTGGTGGAGGTAAGCGTGGTGTCCGTCGGACGGGGCGTGTGTACCGTCAACTACGGCGGATACGACGTGATGCTGCCGCAGCGCGAGGTAAGTTACAGCATTGTGCCGGACTTGCGGGCAACGCTGCGCCCGGGCGAAACCAGACGTGCGGTTGTAAAGGAGTACAACAAAGATGAAAAAATTCTGAAGCTGTCCATCAAGGAAACCACGCCGCATCCGTTCGAGGGGATTGAAATACGCCATCCGCTCAAAGCCACGCGGATTGCAACCATTGTCGGCAAATACGGCGGCGGAGTGTTCTGCCGACTGAGCGACAATGTGACCGATGTGCTGTGCTCGTATGAATCCATGCAGTACGACGGCGATTACAAGGTGGGCGATACGGTGGAGGTTATTATCTCGCGGTACAACGAAGAAAAGAAATTGGTTTACGGCAAGGTGCTGCGGAAAATGCACTAAAATCTAAACAATATACAATATAATAAAAAAACACCTCGAATGCATTTTCATAATGGTGTTCGGGGTGTTTTTTTATCTAAATTTATCAGTTAAAAAAGAATACCTAACTAAGCTAATTAATTCATTATCTTAAACGTATAAATGAGGCTTCAAGAGTTTGAATATAATTGTGTTCGCTAGTATAAAATAAGATCTGTTCGTCTGGATAAGAAAATTCAAAATAACAAACATTTTCACCATCGAATAGACATTTTCTGTAATATTGTAATGCATCAGTATATGCCGAAGCTGCATACCACCCTTCGCTTTCCATGAAGTCAAATAGATCTGAAATAGATTTATTTTTAAGAAAATCCTTTAAAGTAAAATCTTCTGGAATGATACCATTATTTACTTTTTGCGCTCTAATTATTAATTTTGATTTATTGTCAGGTGACTGATAATGACGAGAACGATCATCAGCAGTTTCAGGAGAAATAAGTATAAAGTTATTAGGTATTACGACTTTATAATTATATTCATCACTCATTATGGTAATCCATTCGCTTGCTGGTAATAATGTTGGATTTGGTTCTGTTGTTTTTGAGTCATTTATTTGTACATTTGAATTAGTTACATCGCCATTTATAGTTATGCTTTTTTGAGAAGTAATTGCAGCGGTATCTTTTTTTGATGAGGAAGTATTGTTATAAATATAAATTATGTAACTTATTATCACAAGAAGTATTATTATCAATACAAATGATAGTATAACATGTTTTTTGTTTTTTTTTAATTGAGATAAAATGAATTTATAAAATGAAAATATTATTTTTAATATTCCTTTCATAGTTATTCCGTTACTCCTTTTTAATGATTTTCAAGTTAATTATATCATAAAATAGTATGAATTACAAGAAAACTTGTGCTTAGGTGTACATCTTTCATATAGATTAGATATTATTTGGAAAATGGGAAATTTAACTCCTGGTATTGAGTGCTTAGAGTATGCGTGGTATAATCAAGGAGTAAAAGACGGTAAGCAGATAAGATGGTAAGCAGTTAAGACGGTTACAAGAGCGCTATCCTACGGGATAGGTGCGCCTTGCAGCCGTCTTTTTTTATTGTGGGGAAACAAAAGATAACCGGTCAACAAACACACGATGGGACGCAGTTTGCGTTTTGCCGTGTGTTTTTTCATATATAACTACGACAAAAACGAAAGGAGGCGGTCCCTGCTTGGGAATGAAACAATCAGGAGAAAGAAAAATCGGAGGTGAATAAAAAGACGTGTATGAACTACAAGAATTGCCGCCTGTGCGCTATCATGACACAGAAAGAAGTATCAGCTTACAATGCTATGCGGATACGCTGGTGTACCATAAGGCAAGCAAGGCGGCGCGGGAGCTGGTCGGTATCCATTTCGGCGGGTATCCCGAGCATGTGAGAGGTATGGCGGATGTTCTGCGAAAGGACGCCGCTGTGGAAACAGAGGTGGACGGACATACCATTGTCCTGCAGGCGCGGCAGAAGGTGTATAAGCGGACGCTGAGCCACGACGGGATATATGCGGAAAGCACACTGATGGCGATGGATGAAGCAATCGGGGAACAGGAGGAAAACGACGAGGTAAAACGTCCCAATCAAAAAAGACGGATGTATATCTTTTGCGAGGAGGGAGATACCGACGCGCTATTTGCGGAGGTGGACAAAAAAACGCCATTCCGCTGATTCCCCAATTCAAAGACTATGTGTTAAATGAACTGCAAAAGCGGAAAATCCCTGTTCCGCTGGAGGTGCTGTCGGCCGGCAGACGGTTCGACGCATATATGCTGGAGGTGAGCAAGGAGGAAACGGAAGTCGAAGCGGTTCTCAACGAAGGCTTGCAAACGGGCGCGATTGCCATACCCAATGCGGCGGCGGGCGCGGACTTTGATGAAGTGAACAGCGTGTCGCAGTATTTGAACAGGTTTGGCGTGACGCTTGCAGACCGAATCAAGAATTCGTTTCACCCGCTGTTTGACCCGGCGCATGAGGATATTTGCGAAAGGCTGAAAGAGATTAACGCAAATCTGAAACAAAACGTCGGATACTCCCTGTACCCGGCGCAGCTTGCGGTGGCAGAGGCGGTAAAACGAAGACTTGACAAGTCTAAGGTTGCCGTCATTGTCGCGGAATGCGGCTCAGGCAAGACAAAAATCGGCTCGGTTGCGCTGGCGGCGCATCAGAACGACAAAAAATGCTTGAATGTCGTGCTGTGCCCGTCGCATATGACGAAAAAATGGGTGCGCGAGATTGAGGAAACCCTGCCGGATAGCAAGGCGGCGGTGGTGTATTCGCTTGCGGATATCGACCGTGTTTATGCCGATTACCAAAACGGAGACAAAAGTGTATACCTTGTGCTTTCTAAGGAACGGGCAAGAGATGGATATATGAAAAAGCCGGCGGCGGTGTATTCCAAAAGCCGAAAAGCGTATGTCTGCCCGTGGTGCAATGAAGTGATTGAAATGGAACTGAAGGAGGACGGCTGCAGCTATTTCGTGAACGCCGACCAATTCTTTTTCAAAAAGGAAACTAACCAAAACCACAAGTGCAGACGCTGCGGCGGCGTGCTGTGGACGGCGCTGAACCCGGAGGATAAACGTCTCAAAAGCAACCAATGGGTGAAAATCGGCGGCTACGGCTTTGTGTACCGACCGTTTGCGCACCGGCATTTGGAGGCGACAAAGGACCTGAAGGTGCTGGACAGGGTAAACGAAATCCTGTCCAATCCCGACAAGGTGTTTATCGCCAAAGGTGCGTATGCCCGGTATTCCATGAGCAGCTATATTGCGCGGCATATCAGGGTTGACGGATTTATTGCCGATGAATTGCACCAGTTTAAGGGCGACAGCGGACAGGGCGACGCCATGAATCACCTAATTGGCTGCGCCAAAAGCGTGATTGGTATGACGGCGACGCTGATTAACGGGTATTCGAGCGGTATGTTTTATTTGCTGTACCGCATTGCCCCGCGTCTGATGCAGGTGGACAATAAGGAGTATGACAATCCGAAAGCCTTTAACGACGAATACGGCGTGACGGAGCGCACCTATCAGATGCCGGACGCGGAATCGGAATCCGGTTACAACGCCAACAGCCGCAGCAAAAAGCGGCTGGTAGCCGAACGGCAGAAGCCGGGCGTTTCGCCGCTGGTGTATTCGCGGTTTTTAATCGACTGCGCGGTATTTTTGTCATTAAACGATATGGGGAAAAACCTGCCGGACTACGAGGAAATCCCGGTGGAACTGCATTTGCGCGAGGATGTGGAAGAGGAATATAAGCGTATTCTGAAATCCTTTCGCGACAGCACCAAGCCGGGAAGCAAAAACGGCAGGCGGCTGATGTCCAAGTACCTCAGTTTGCTGACAACCTATTCCGACCAGCCGTACAATGCCGAACCGATTTTTGAGCCGGGCGAGGAGGAACCGCTTATCGCTCCGAAGGATTTATCTGATATAGATGAATGCAATGAGAAGGATACGGCGGTTTTGGATATTGTAAAGCGCAAGGTGGAAAGCGGCGGCAGAGTGCTGATTTACACAAGCTGGGTTAAGATTGACACGCAGGAAAAGCTGACCAGACTGTTGGAGAATGAGGGCTATCGCGTTGCGGTTTTAGAGCAGCGGGTTAAGCCGGAAAAGCGGGAGGAATGGATTGAAAAGCAACTGGAAAAAGGCATTGACGTACTGATTACCAATCCGTCCATTGTGGAAACGGGGCTTGACTTAAACGCTTTTACGACGCTCATTTTCTATAACATCGCATACAATCTTTTCACGTTCCGCCAGGCGTCCAGACGTTCGTGGCGCATCAACCAGACAGCGCCGAGGGTAGAGGTGTATATCCTCTATTTCAAAGGCACCATGCAGGCAAGAGCGATCAAACTGATGGCAAGCAAACTTGCGGCGGCAACCTTAGTCGAAGGGAGTTTTTCGGACGAGGGATTGGCGGCGATGAGCGATTGCTCGGATATGACGTCGCAGCTTGCGCGGGAGCTGACCATGGGGCTGCGTGATGAAGTGGAGGACGTCGGCGAGATGTTCAAAAAAATGGCGGTCATCAAAAACGAGCCGGAGAGCGAAGTACGGCAGCGCGTTGTTGCGGATAAGCTACAACGTGCGTTAGAGCTTGCAAGAAAAGCAAATGGAGAACGGAACACAGCGACGGTAAAAACCATACCGCAGTTTGACGCTGTGCAGGTTTCTATGTTTGAACTGGCGAGTTAAACAAACCAATACGGAACCAAAACGAGAATGAGAAAGGCAGGATTGCCTTGCCGTTCTCGTTTTTTATTTCCGGGAAAAAGGAGAGAAGAAAATGGAATTTGCGGCAAACAGAAAGATTTTACTGGAGCATTTGAAGTCAATGGCAAAGGTTGTGCCGAAAGCAAGTACACGGCCGGAATTGACGGGCTTCCTCATAGAAGCAAACGAGGACGACGGCTATTTGTACTTAACGGCGACCAATATGGAAGCGTCCATACAGCGCAAACTGAAGCCGGAGGTGGAAACGGGCGGCAGTTTTGTGATGAACGCAAAATTGCTGACGGATATACTGACGGCGCTCAGCGGCGATGAGGTGCGGTTCAAAGAGACGAAGCCCGGTCAGGTGGAAATCTATGCGGGCAGATGCACTTACACCATGTCTGTGCTGGACGACGAAAACTATCCGCGGCCGGAAATGCCGTTTCCGGATAGTACCTATAAAATCCGCGGGCTGAAAAGCCTGTATGCGGCGACCGCCGCAACGGTGGCAAGCGGCGACGTTACGGAAATTTTGAAGGGAATCCATATCGACATTACGGAAAACGGAGTGCGGGCTGTCAGCTGCAGCGGAACATGCGCTGTGATTGCAACGGTTCCCATGCAGACGGGCGGCAAGCTGTCCTTTACATTGCCGAAAGCGAATTTGTCTTATCTTGCGGCGGCGGTCGCAAACGACGACGAGCTGGAGATTGGCAAATGCGGCGCATATATCGTGGTGATGAAAGAGGGCATGATGTTTTCGAGCCGGTATCTTGCGCAGGAGTATGTCAATGTGGACGCGCTGCTGGATTCCGTCAAACCGGCGTATACCGCCAAAACGGAATATGATGAATTTAAAACTGAGGTGACGGACATCTGCGATATTGCCGCAATGGGCAGGGAAAAGTCGTATGTGAAGATGGAATTTACCGAACATGCAATAAAAATGTCCACGGAGAACGACGTCGGCAGCAGCGCTGTCACGGCGCCGTGCGTCCGGATTGAAGGCGGCGAGCACACCTTTTATTATCCGGCGAACCAGCTAAAGGATATCTTCAAGGCGCTGGACGGCACAATGGTCATCCAGCTTGACAAGCGCGGATACTTGCTGGCGTTTACGCGAACAAACAAGTACATGTAACGCCCATGAGCGACCTTGCCGTAAAACGGCAGGCGGAAAAGCTGAAGGAGATAAAAGCGAAGGGGAAGAAACCGGAAAAGGCTGCCGCTAAGAAAAAAGCGGCGTAAAATTTGAAGGAGGCAAAATGGATAATCAAAAGATTTTGGATGTGATGGCGGAGGTCAACGGCAAAGCGGCGGAGCGTGAGGAGCTTGTCGAGTACATAGCAATCGCGCTGCTGGCAAAGAAAAACCTGTTTATCCTGGGCGATACCGGGCAGGCGAAAAGCTATTGCATCAATGAATTCCGCAAACGGATTGCCGGCGCAAAGCAGTTTGAGCGCCTGATTTCCAAGCAATGTGATGAAGAGCAGTTGTTCGGACAGATTGACCTTGCGAGTCTCATCCCCGGCAGTATGCCGCTGGAGGAGCTAATGCAGGATACTTCGTTCGCCGTGCTGCATACGCAGCTTGCGAAAAAGTATGAGGAGTACGAAATTGACGGCAAAAACAGTACCTTGTTAGAGGCGGTAGAGCTTGCCAAGCAGCTAAACGCAGTCAAGCAAATCGTTTGCAGCCTGCGGCAGAGCAGCCCGAAGATGATCACCGACGGGAAGATTCCCGACAGCGATATTGTCTTTTTGGACGAGCTGTTCAAGGCGAACGACGGGATACTCAATTCCCTTTTGACCGCGCTCAATGAGCGGGTGTATACCAACGAGGGGCAGACGGTGAAAATTCCCGTCATTTCCTACTTTGCGGCGTCCAACGAGATACCGAATTTTAAGGACAGCACGCAGGCAATCCTAAAACCGCTCTACGACCGGTTTGACTTAAAAATCCTCACAAATTATGTGGAGGAAAAGAAGAACCGACTAAACATCTTGAAGCAAAAGCAGAGCAATACGCCGGATAAAATCGGCGCGGGCATCACGCTTGCGGAGCTTGAGGAGATGCAGCGGGCGGTATCGTGCGTAAAGGTGGGAGAGAAAATCAACGATCTGATGGACACGGTGCTGTGCGAACTGCGGCGGAACGGAATTCCTGTTTCGGACAGACGGTTCTTTGGTTTTGCTCCAATTGTGCAAGCTAAGGCGTTTTTAGAAGGGCGTACCGAGGTGGTTCCAAAAGATTTATTGGTTCTGAAAAACTACTTCTGGACAAGCCCTGAGGAAATTCCAACGGTTGGAAAAATACTGACGGACATCTGTGAAAATCCGGTCGGTGCCGAGGTGGAAAAGTATGTCGCCATGGCGGAGGAGATTATGGAGGAAATGCAGACGGAACTGACGGCGGACGCGTCCAATATCAAGCCGTTTGTGAAGTTCTCCAAGGAGCTTCTGCGGATTTACACGGATTTGTCGGACTTTGAAAAGCCGGACATGAGCGACGGGGACAAAAAAGAAATCAAAATGGGCAAGGCAAAGCTGGAGGAACTCAGCAAAATTGCGGACGAACTTGCAGGGACAACGCATATTTCATTGGAAGAGAAAAAGAGACTGAATGTATGAAAAATGGGGAGGAAACGAAATGTTAAATAATTGTACATTTATCGGCAGATTGGTGAGAGACCCGGAGGTCAGAACAGTCGGCGAAGCAAAGAATGCGGGCTTTACGCTTGCGGTGGATAAGCGCTTCAAAAGTAAAAAAGAGGGCGCGCCCACGGCGGATTTTATTCTGGTCAGCGTTTGGAGAAACACGGCGGACTTTGTGGAGAAGTATTTCCACAAGGGCAAGCAGGTTTCGGTCGTTGGGAGTTTGGAGACCTATTCTTATGACAAGGACGGCGAAAAGCGTTACGGCTTCCGCATCAACGCAAGTGAAGTCGGCTTTGCCGACAGCGCAAAGGCGGAGGGTAAGCCGTCCGGCAAGGGGGATTCCCCGGCGGATGACGGTTTTCCGGTAGATGAAGATGCGGATTTCAGCGGCTTTGGCGATCCGGGCGTATTCGGAGATGACTTGCCATTCTAACACATAAACAAGCGGTGTACAGAGGGACTTTCCCTCTGTGCGCCGGGAGGTGAGGAAATATGTTTCAGGAGATAGAGGAACTGCTGTCCGGCGGGCTTGTGGATTTACAAAAATCTGCGAATCAACCCAAAACGGACAGGGTATTGAAATCGACAAGAATCGAACAGGCTATCTTTGACGATTTGCATGCCGAAGCCGAAGCGCTGGCGGAATGCGAGCAATCGGGCGGGGAAAAGCTGAAAACCTTTGACAGTCTGGTAAACGACATTTTTCAGTCTGTCTATACGCTGAATCCCAAATATGTCGAGGAAACCGAGTTGTCGGCGCTGTCAAAGCAATTCAACCGGAGCATTTTAGACAGCCTGATGGCGGACGAAACCTATCCTGCCGTGAAAAGCGTGTGCGAGGGCAAGGAATTGCCGGCGCTCAGCGCGACGGAGGAGTTTTCGGAACAGCTATTGGACAATCTGGACGCTCTGCTGGATAAGGCGACCGGCGGCAAAGGCAAGGCGGACGCGATAGACAAAATGCAGCGGGACAAGGAGAACTTGCTGGAAAAATTGCGGGAACTGCTGGAAAAGCGTGAGTATACGCCCGAGCCGGAACGTGATGGGATAGAGAAGAAAATTATCCATACCGCAAACCGGGTGCAGGCTAAAACCGAGCAGATGGAACTGTTTGAAAAATTGATGGAGAACAATCTGCGGCAAAACAGGGGCGCGATTCGGGAATGCGTGGCAAACGCAGCAGAGGCGGCGCTCGGTAAGGCGCGGGAAACCCAAAATACCCTATTAGCATGGGGTGACGGCGATACGCAAATGCAGAAAAACGAGCTGAATACCGAGGTGTTAAAGCGCTGTGCTGGTTCTGCAAAACTGCGGTATATCGCGCAGTTTTTGGGGCGGTACAAGCAAATGCTGAACTCCAAACGGCTGGCGGGGTATACCTACGGCAGAGGTGAGAAGTACGATATTGAATATGGGAATACCATTTCAAGAACGCTGACTTCGGATTTGGCTCTGCTTGCAGATGCGTCGCTGCTGCCGCTGTTCGTGCGGAAGTACCGGGACAAAGGCTTAAAGCAGTACCGCAGACGGGAACCGGAATACAAGGGCAAGGGAGATATTATCGTCTGTCTGGACGAATCCGGTTCTACCTTTGGGGAAAACAGCGCTTACGGCATGGCGATTGCTATGGTGCTGTATGAGTTGTGTAAAATGAACGGCACGAGCTTTGCGCTGGTGCATTTTGCAAGTCAAACCAAGACATATATTTTCCCAAAAGATATGCAAATTCCCGGAAGCGTTGTAATGGAGTGCGCCGAAACCTTTTTGGACGGCGGCACCAATTTTGATAACCCCTTGCAGGAGGCGTGCCGGCTGGTGCTCAGTGAAGATTTTGAAAAGTCGGACGTCGTGTTTATCACGGACGGCGTTTGCGCGGTATCGCCCGAAATTCTTGACGTATTTCAGCAAATGAAAAGCGGTACGGGCGCAAAGCTGACCGGAATCCTTTTGGATAAGGGAAATTGCATGGATTTCACACTACGGCAGTTTGCCGATACGGTTTACCGTACCAGTGAATTGTTGCAGGAGCAAATTGTAGAAAATCTGATAGAAGAGAGGCTTTGAAAATGTATGTTAGAAACAAGATTGACAGTAAGAAAGCGTTTGTGTCAAAAAACTTAGAATTAACTTGTCAGAATCTAAGAAAGCATTATGGTACAGGTCAGGCTTTTTTTATAAAGTATGATAAATACGGAAGAAAAATTGATGGCTATCGGAATGGGATTATGACGGATGTTGGCGATATTGAAGTTTCTGTATGGAAAAGTTTGGTTGAAGATTTAATCATAAAAAATGGTGAACAGAAACTTTTTGAGCAACTTCGATCCTGGTTGAGAGATACGATTGAATGGACAATAGATGCGGCAGAGCTAAATCAAATGGCATTGGAACATTACGCCGCCAGAATATTCGATAATAGCAAGTGGATAGACTATCTTGCTTTTAACCAAAAGTACCGACCGGAGGAATTATCCAACAAGGATACTTTTGGTGATAAAACTAAGGTTGATTGAAATAATTAAATCTTGAACGGAGGGAAATCGGTATGTTTTACACAATTTTATTGATACTGGCGTGCTGCGAACTGATTCGGCGGGTACGTACGTTTGTAAAGGAAAACGCAGTGGTAAAAGACGGGAAATTGGCTGAAATTTCAGCTGGCGCATTTGTGTCGCTCGGAATGTCGGTGCTGTTTTATGTGATGGTGCTGGCAATCTGCTTTTTGCCGTCCATGCTGTTTCGGTAAACGGAGGTATCATGCAGAAATTACAGGTTGTGAGCGGCATTGTTTATGACGACGAATACGCGCGGCGTCACGGCGGCAATCGGTTTTATTATCTAAACGGTGATATTGAAACGGATGTAGCCGGAAACGCGGTGTATATTGAAAGCAAAATGAAGGAAGGCGGCAGTAAATCTGAAGATATTTCGTTTGCCGTGCGGGATATGCCGAAGCTGATTCAGCGGTATATCCGGCGGTATACGCAGACGGTCACGAGCAGGGATGAGGCGCAGTACATCTGCGTTCATTCGGACGAGCTGCTGAAAGAGAGGAGAAAGGCAGGATGAACAAACCAAGACACGCCCTTTGCGGGCGGGAACTATATGCGGTACAGCCGGGGTGCAGAGCGTTTCTGGAAACAGACAGGGGACAGCTTATGACGTCCAAAGTGGTACGAATCCTTTACCGAACCACCGAGCAAGTGGTGATAGAAACCGAAAATTCGATTTATGACATTACCCTAACCGGCGAGAGTGAACCGGAGCGCACGGCAGTATAGCGCATTTCGGACACTTAGAACACCATCAAAACAGGACCTGCTGTGCATAGGCGCAGCAGGTCTTTGTTTTTTGCTTTTAGGGAATAATATTTGTCCCAATAAAGCAAATAGTACACAAAATTCTTGATTTTTGTGGAATAATGTGGTATTATATCAATAAAGGATAATAATAAATTATCTTTTGTTTTGGGAGGATGAAAATGCAGAACACATCAATTCTAAATTCGAATTTTAAAATAAAAAGATTTCAAGCGTCAGAAGACAAAGATTTTATCAAAGCATTAAAGATATATAATGACACTATTCCAGTTGAAACAAAAACAGATACAAATGAAATTGTTTCTTTTGTTGACAAAAATAAGTCCGGTTCTCGGGAAATGTTTTTCTTTGGGTTGTACTATAATAATGAGATTATTGGATATATAGAGTCAGCATATTTACAGGAAACGAAAGTAATAATGATTGATTATATAACCTTAAAAACAGAATTTAATCTTAATGGTATTTTCTATCCGCTATTTTCTCTTTTTCAGCAATTCTTTTCTGAAAACTTAATTGATTATGATTATATTATTACAGAAATTAGTGTTAGAACAATTGATGAAAGCGTCGATAAAGAAAGTTATTTTAGTAGAAAATTATTGAGGATTGAAGATTTTAAAATAATTGATATTCCATACCCCCAACCCCAATTAGGCGCAAATAATTTTGAAAGCAATTTTGATTTAAGATTAATGATTAAGTCGTTAAATCCAATAAAATCATTAAAGACAGACACTTTGTTGTCAATAGTTAAGGATATATATTTTAACCACTATTATGATTGGTATAAGAACTTTATGACCGAGGATGAAACTAAAAGTTATAGTCGTCATTTAGAAGAACAGCAAGAAGAATTTCGAAAAAACCTTAGAGGTTTAAAAATTATTAAATTAGCAGAACTACCTCATGGATTGTGTGATCACTTTTTAAGTAAAGATTGCTATTATAACTCGAACGAAATAAGCACCGCTGGTTTTGTTTCGAATTCTAAATTAAAACATAAAAATTGGCTGTTACTGTTAGGGATTCCTATTACTATAATAGTAGGAATAGTTATTTCTTATTTCATTTATATGCTACTAGATAAATACAAAATAGCTTCAAAAGATATAACACCAATATTTGCATCAATATCTGCAACAATTACTGGAATTATAGCTTTACTTTTTTCAAATAAAGCAAAAAAATAATTAGAATTTTTGGCAGAGCAATATTCTATTATGCGCAACTATTTTCTTTATAAATGGCGGAAGTACATTATCAACAAAAGAAAACTTTCCTGCTGTTTCTTCATCATGAATGGCATGATTTACAATAGAAGTAAAAGTATGAAAATATCTGTTTTTAAGAATTCTAAGATTATATTCTTGCAGAATGTTGTCAATGTATGCATCTGAATATAGCCAAATTTTATGATTGTTTTGCCCATTGTAATCGTATATTTGCATCGAAGATGATTTCCCGTATTGCCTGTTAAATACCAATTCACCGCTTTGACTGCGTTCATATTCTAAAATCATATGTGAGTTTTTATGCATAACTCTACTGATTTCGCTTATAGCAGAAAGAGCATTGCAATAATTTATAACGCTTCCAACACAAATAACTGCATCAAACATATCATTATCAAATGGAATATCTTCTACAGATGCAACATATGCATTTTTTAATTCTTTTATAAATTTATCAGTTATATCAATGTGAAACATATTCCCGGGTATATTATAAACAGAGCCTCCCGAACCAGCATTAAGAATTTTCATTCTATGATTAAAAATATAATCATTACTATATATAAATTTTAATATTTGAGAATGTGTAAAATTATACCAGCTATTATCGTTAGGCCATATTTGTTCCATATCATCGTATAGTTTACGTGTCTCTTCTTCATAAGGTTTGATAGAATCCACTCCTCCCAAAACAAAAGATAATTTATTATTATCCTTTGTTGATATTGAGCTTATTTCGAGGGTGCTTACGTTTCAGAATTTGCTTTTGTTTTGCTGCGGAGACATGGGTATAGATTTCGGTAGTGGTGATGGAACTATGACCGAGTATTTGTTGTATGAACCGTATGTCGACATCGGATTCAAGCAGCATTGTGGCAAAAGTATGGCGAAACATATGCGGGGTAATATGGAGACGGGTGGCTGCTCGGTTGGTATATTTATTAACCATAAACCGTACAGATTGTTCTGAAAGGCGATGTGAGAGCTTGTTGACAAAGAAATAACCGGTTTTCTCTATATCGTTTTTGAAATGCCGCCGGTATTCCTTTAAAGCAGAAACCACGTCGGGGATGCTAAATTGCACAATGCGTTCCTTTGACCCTTTGCCAAATATTTTTACATAATTTTCGGACAGATTGACGTCGGAATTTTTGAGGTGGCATAGTTCAGATATTCTAAGACCGGTGGCGAACAGCAACTCAAGCACGGCGATGTCCCGAAGAGTGCATTTGAGAGAATATTCGCTTTCGCAGCTTGCAAGGCTTTTATAAGCCTCATTTAATATTTTAATCAGAAGTTTTTGAGGAATTACTTTCGGAAGGATTTTAGGCTCGCGGATTTTTATGTCAATCTTGTCAAAAGGATTTACTTCTATGAAATCTTCGCGCAGAAGAAAACCATAAAACGCTTTCAGCACAGCAATTTTGCGCTTTATGGTTTTGGGCTTGCAATGGTTGTGCATAGACTCAATAAAACCGCATATATAGTCTTTTTCCGTTTCAAATTCGCATGTACAGCAATAATCATCATATTGCTGCAAGTCTATTTTGTATGCTTTGATTGTTTTTAAATCCAATCCTTTTTGAAATTCACAATAAGTCAAGTATTTTTGAGTGTAAGTATCTGTTAAGTTCATCATGTTTCCTCCATTACAGTAAGAATTCAGCGCAAATATATTTGGACTAAAAATTTTATTTGTGCTATATAATTGCTAAGGATTAGTATAACATAAATTTATAGAAAGGCGAAAAGTCGGCGACAACGAAGAGTCACACCTATAAATATAAAATTGTATTTTTATACTTGAAATTATAATAATTTGTGGTATAATGATTACAGAAACCTTGCGTTGCAAGGTTTCGCGGCATAAGCCGCTTCCCGTGCCTTACGGCACGCCTGTATCATTGAATCACGGCGCAAAAATACCCTTGCAAGCAAGTATTTTTGCTTGTGGTATAATATAATTATAAGAAAGAGGTGACGGAATGCAATGGCGAAGTTTATAGACAGAGAAGAGGAATTAGAAACTCTGAAAACTGAATATGAAAGGGAAGGCGCTTCTTTGGTTATCCTGTATGGGCGCAGACGCGTAGGAAAAACGACGCTTATTACGGAATT
>Ga0137297_10562_pt2 | contig 24948 bp, 17 predicted proteins | sample RamsorincwithD2O_FD_97191 | JGI IMG/M metagenome (GOLD analysis project Ga0137297, IMG submission 97191) | Mouse cecal microbial communities from Vienna, Austria - Mucin amended with D2O | ecosystem: Host-associated > Mammals > Digestive system > Large intestine > Cecum | place: Austria: Vienna... | reverse complement strand
TTCCCGTTCTCCGCATGTTACATATGTGCGGTCTCCCGTATGATCGATCTGATAAAGCACCGGCTCATTTTGCGTGGGAGAGTGGGAGATCGGGAAACTGACCTCGATCCCCCCGGCCACGAAATAGAAACGGGGTAATATCCGTGTGTATTTGATTACGTCTGGCCTGTACAAGACCTCCTTGCCGCTCTCCTTATGGGTGAGGGATATTATTTTCCCGCAAAGATCAGGGCAGATGATGGCCTTGACTTTCTCGTTCTCTAGCGAGATCATCCGGTACCTTTTAGGCACCGGACGATTTGAGGTCTCGCTATAACTCATATAAGGATATACGCCATTCGGGTCCAAGGCGGTCGGTAGTGGGCCGGTGGGCGTCAATACGTGCGTCAACTGTATCTGGTCGAACTCCTCGCAAACAACACCTGTTGTCTGCGAGAAAGCTGTCCCTACGGCTACGCTTGCCATGAGTGATAGGATTAAACGATATGCTTTCATGTCTTTCCTGCTATATAAGCCCATTATTTCGCCAATAGATCGGACAGTTGACGGATGATGAGGTTGCCCTTACGTACGTCTGCCGAGATCTTGTTCTCATCGAACTCTTTCTCTTTCGGGAAGATAGACAAATGTTGGTCTAGCTGCTTCAATAAGCCTTGGGCTTGAGCGTTACCCGATTGGGCGGTCAGTTCCCGTAAGATACGGACCTTCTCGAAATCCACGATACCCTCTCTCATCTTCTCGAAGCGGATGCAACTCTTGCCTCCCGGATATACCATATAGCAGTCGCCCGCCGCCCAAGAGCCATGACGTGCGTCGCGATCGGCATCTTCCGGCCAAGCGTCGTAAGCCCATCGCAAGAAGCCGTCGTACCCATACGCCATTACATACCAACTGATCCAACGTCCCTCGATAGGAGGTGAGAACACGAAGTTGTTCGGGATCGGCGGGTTACAGCATACGTATACGGTGGACGTGCGTCCAGTGGCGGCCCGTGCCTTTTGCTCGGCGATGGTAGGTTCCTCCCCGTAGAGGAAAGAATAATCGTCCAGCAGTCCGTCCAATTCCTTATGCCAATTGCCGGCGTAAGTGATCTTCCAGCATTTATCATGGTTACGCACGACATGGATAGCCGCTAAGGTCTCTTCCATCGGATTCTCGTTGATTCCGATATAGGTGATGTCCAACCAGCTTTTAGCTTCCAGATGGAACTTGAAATCCGTGAGGAAGATATTCCACATCTTCTTGAATTCCTCCGAGCTTGGCGCCCAGTTGATATAAGAATAATCGCCCGTAGCCTCGTCCTTATAGCGGTGACGGAATCCCCAAGGAATCGGGGTGTAGAGGGTGATTGCCTCGTCGATGCCACATTCCATCGCTAATTCTACGTACTCGTCGAAGATCTTGTAGTCGAAGGCCCATGTGCCGTCTGCTTTCTTGATCCACTCGATCATACCCCCCTCGATCATATAGGAGTTATCGGACCAAGGAGAATGTACTCCATAAGTTGTGATGTAGGTACCACCTGCGTCGGCATAATGCTTCAAATGCTGCTTGAGAAGCATCTTATGTTGTGGTGACCACGGTTCCACGTGATTGTACCATGCCACGGCCCATGGGTTCTGCCATAGGTCCAGACGGTATTTCCAGTCTTTCGGATAGGGGAGCAACTGGTTTTGCACCACGATCTCCAGATTCAATAGTTGAGGAGCCTTGCCTTTCGCCCGTACCTCCACTTTGCCTTTATACGTACCGGGAGCGGTTCCTCTCGGCACATCCACCATCATCCATACCGGACGGGTGGTTTGGGAAGGGAGATCGAAGCGGTCCAGCGTCTCGAAACGGTCTGGCATCAAGAAGCCGGATTTGTAGGGAGATTCCCCGCAGATGGCTTTTTTCTCGGCATACGGATAATTGGACAATACGTAACGCACCAACTCGAAGGTAATCCGATCTTTCGGGATGATGTTTCCCTCGGCGCTCCTCAAGTCTTGCGTAGAGACACGTACTTGTTCCAACGCTTCTGACGACCATACCAATATCTGGGCATTCGCTCTTTCCCCCCTCCAAACGGTCGTAGAGTAGGAAGATGATAAATCGTTGTCATGGTTTACGGGTACTTCCTTCCGGAAATAAAGCCGGTCGGTCGATCCGAAGGCGGAATGGATACCCGCCTGATTGCTCCAAGCGGGTTCATTCACGCAAAAATCAAATGTTAACTCCGGGTCATAGTGATGACTCCGTACAGGGACAAACGTGGAATCCATCTGCCCCGGATACACTTGGCCTAGACTGATATGAGAATAAATAAAAAAACTAGCTACCGCTAAAAAGTATTTCTTCATGCTATAAAAATTTAAGATAATTCATATTTAAATGGGATTCCCCTCCCGGATAGGTAGGCCCTACCTTCTCGTATAGGTAGGGCCTACCCTCCCGTATAGGTCGGACCTACCTCCATATATATAGTCGCTTATTCTTGGAAAAACCCTTACCAGCCCGGATTCTGTTCCAAGGTTCCTTTCGACAATTGTACCTGTTGCAAAGGTATCGGTGACAGCCAATGCTTCGGTGTCTGGAACTTGCGGGCGGATGCGGGTTGGGCGATGATAAAGCCATCGCTATCCACCTGTATATCCTGCCCGATCACCAACTCCGGGAATTTCTGTTGATACTCTGTACCCACGAATTTCACGCCACGGATCGCAAGGGGAAGAACCGTTTCCGCCGTGCCCCAACGACGTAGGTCGTCCCGGCGATATCCTTCGAATGCCAGTTCCACGGTTCTCTCACGCCGGATCTCTTCCAGCATATTCAGTCCGTTGGCGGAGACAAAAGCGTTGGTTAGGTGAGGCATATTCGCCCGGTTTCTCAGATCATTGATGGTGATGTCTAACTGATCGTCCGTGATTTGTCCGTTCTTCTCGTATAAAGCCTCGGCGAGGATCAGCAGGACTTCGGCGTAACGAAACTCCTTGAAGTCGTATTCGCCGATGAATTGAGCGGCATCCAATGTCTCATCCAAGAACTTACGGATCATATAGCCTGTGCGTGTAGCGCTATTCCCTACAAATCCCGGATAGGTAGGTGTCCAGAGACCTCCCTCGAAAAAGACCTCGCTACCGGGAACGATAAACGTCTGCTCCATACGGGAGTCCCGGTTCTCGAATTCACTCGTTTGGTATTGGAATCCCTTGAATAAAGGGGATTTATCGATGGGCAGACCATCGTTACATAAATACATATCCGCAAGGTTTTTTGTAGGAACCATGGCACCGAACCAAAGTTCCCGTGTCCAGTTATGGGTCACTCTCAATTTATAATAACGCCTTGCCAATAAGACCTCCTTGCTATCATCCCCCTCTAAGATATGTAGATATTTATAGCTTTCCTTCCCTTTATCCCGGAACAAGGCGTATTCCTTGGAATCCACTAGGGCTTGGGCGGCATCGATAGCCGATTGGATATACATATCGGCGTTGGAGCCTTGATGGTATTTCTCCCAAGTTCCCTCGTACAAGGATACGCGGGCTTTTAACGCTAAGGCGGCCCCTTGCGTGGTACGGCCCAATTCCTCGGTAGTCAACTGGCTTTGCTTGGGAAGCAAAGGAATCGCCTTATCGAGATCGTCGATGATAAAATCAATGATCTCCTGCTGGGAGGAGCGAGGCGTGTAAAGCTGTTCCGAGGAGGTATTCAAGGGAATCTCTATCTTGGGAACCCCTCCGTAGAATTTGACCAGTTTCCAGTAGTTGTAGGCCCGGAAGAAATAAGCCTCCGCCTTCCAGCGTCCGATCTCGTCATCGGTCAATCCAGACTCCTCCGCTTTCTTGAGCAGATAGGAAGTGGATTGGATGAATTTCCAAGGCTCATCCCAATCATCCGAATTGACCGGTGCTAAATAAGAACCATCGCTTACGTCGTCCGCCCCCGAACCGAAAGCGATATCCGAGTTCTTATCTATATATTGGGAGGCCTCCATCAGGCTGAAGTAGAAATCATTGGCGGCCAACTCGAAATCGGAAGGCTTTTGCCAAAATACGGCGTCGGACACTTGATCCATAGGTGTCATATCCAAGTCGCAACTAGATAGCCCGAGTGTGGCCGATAGCGCTATAATTATATTAAATCGTCTCATACTGCTAATTTGTTTTTTCGTGGAACCTTAGAAAGTTAAGTCAATACCGAAAGAATAATAACGTTGGAACGGATAATTGAATCCGGCTTTGTCCGACTCGGGGTCCCATCCTCCTTTTACGTTATGTATCTCGAATAGATCCTGTCCGCTTACGTAAAAGCGTGTCCGTTCGATGCCTAGTTTCTGTAATGCGCCTTTGGGGAGCGTGTAGCCTATCTGGATATTCTTTAGGCGAATGTAGGCGGCGTTGATCTTTTGCAGGGTGGATGCCTGATAATTCCAATGCCGGATCTCTCCATGCGTCAAGCGGGGATAATAGGCGTCCGGACGATCCTCGTTCCATGTCTGGCCGTAGTAGAACTGGGGCGGGTATCTCCACCAGTCGCTCCAAGGCATGGCGAAGTCTCCTTCACGGAACAAGGTGCGCTTGGCAACTCCTTGGAAGAATACGCTGATATCGAAGTTATTCCATTTAGCGCCCAGATTCAATCCGAAGGAATAGCGGGGAGTGGTGGAGCCAACGTATTCGGCGTCGCCGTCATCCCCATCTTTATCACCGTAGGTGGAGATCTTACCGTCGCCGTTCAAATCCTTGAACTTCGCGTCTCCGATGCCGATATTGGAAGGTACGCCCTCTAGTTTCTTATAAGCGTCGAGATCCGCTTGGTCCTTGATCACGCCATCGTATACGTAAGCGAAATAGGAATTCATGGGATAACCTTCCCGGGTCTCGTTCAATCCTAGTTTATAGGTATCGGCACCTCCGTATTCAACTAATTTGTTCACGGCGTCGGTCAACTGGAATTGGGCAGAGTATTCAACGTTGCCGATCTTGTCGGTCCAGTTCAATGTCAACTCGAAACCGTTCGTGCGTAATTTACCCGAGTTTGAATAGGGTGCCTCCGCACCTAACATGCTGGGATAAGTTACCGGAATTAACATATTATTATTCATCTTCACGAAATAATCAAACGAGAAGCCGAGGCGGGAATCAAGGAAAGCGGCATCGACACCCATGTTGACATTCTCCAGAATTTCCCATGTCCGGTCTACCCCGGCCAATACGTCTAAGCCCATGGCTTGGCTTTGGGAACCGTTTCCGAACGGATAGATTAATTTAGTTCCCCAGCCATCGTCCCTAAACTTTAGCAACTGGATATAGTCATACAGGCGGATACCTTCTTGGTTTCCGGTCTGTCCGTATGATGCTCTTAACTTCAGCTCATTGAATACCTTGGAGTTTTTCAAGAAGTTTTCTTGCGAGATACGCCAGCTGGCGGAGACTCCGGGAAACATTCTCCACCTGTTGCCGGGGGCGAAACGGGAACTACCGTCATAACGGAAGTTTGTCTCCAGAATGTACTTGTTCTTAAAGCTGTAGCCTAGGCGGGCGAAGGTAGAGCCGGTAGCCCAATGCTCGGCTTTGGCGTCGTTCTTCATATTTCCCGTGCCTCCGAGGTTAAGCTCCCACAGCTCATCCGAGATGAAGTTATCACGGCGTGCCATGAACATGCGGACTTCCTCCGTCTCGTAGGCCATACCTAACATGGCGTCCAGATGGTGGTCCGGGCCGAAGTTCTTATCGTAATTCAAGTAGGCCGTGTAATTTTGGTAAACGGTCTCTTCTGTCGTGCGATCCACGGCAGACTGCTCCGGACTTCCCGCTCCGGTGTAGTAGGTGATATTATTGTCCCATGTATAAAGAGGGATCGCTTTCGCTATGTCCTCATTGTTCTTGTTCTTATAATTAACACCGGCTTGGGCGGTTAAGGTCAGTCCGTCGATAATGTTGGCGATTAACCTGAAATTACCATTCATCTCCCGGGTCTTGAACGTGGCGGTCTCGCTCTCTTTGGCCAACGCTACGGCATTGCTCCAGCCTCCTTGGGTGAAGAAGTTACCTTCGGCATTATAGACCGGGTGGTTAGGCATATCCAGAATCGCCTCACCGATTACCCACGCTCCGTTGCTGCCTACATCGGTACGTTTATTATTGTCCAAGGCTACTTTGGTTTCCAGCTTTAACCAATCCGTGATCCTATAATCGTAGTTCATACGTAGATTATACTTGGTGTTATTGTCGTCGGCATATTTTACGACTCCGAATTGCTTGCTATAACCGGCGGATAAATAATAATTGGATTTCTCGCCGCCACCGGAGATAGTGAGATTGTGCTTATGCTGAACGCCGTTGTTCAACAGCTCGTCCATCCAGTCCGTGTTCGTAAAGAACAATTTCCATCCTCCATACAACGGGTGATCGATCGGATTCGGGTCGTTGGACAAGATCCTATCCAGAAGCTCTTGCGTATACATAGGGGCGGAGCCGTTATGGATATTGGCCTCGTTGTCCATGATCGCCATCTCATAATTGGTTGGCGCTTTCATCATACCGGTCATCTTGGAGATCGACAAGTTTCCATTGTAAGTGATCTTAGGTGCGCCGGTCGCTCCCTTCTTGGTCGTAATCAAGACAACGCCGCCTGCGGCCCGTGCTCCGTAAATAGAGGCAGAGGCATCTTTTAAGACGGAGATGGCATCGATATCCTGCGGATTGATCATATTGATATCACCGGGAATACCATCTACTAAAACCAGCGGGGCACTGTCTCCGTTAGCGGATGAGACTCCACGTATGTTCATCTTAAAGTCCTCGTTACCCGGCTGGCCGGAGCTTCGTTGGATAACCATCCCCGGTATTTCTCCCTGCAAGGCGGATAGCACGTTGGTCACGGGCTTAGATTCGATAACCTCGGAGGTGACTTTCGAGATCGCTCCGGAAAGATTGCTTCGTTTCTGTGTTCCGTAACCAATCACGACTACCTCGTCAAGCTTCTGGGCGTCTTCCTTTAGCTGGATATTAAGGGTCTTGTTGTTGCCTACGACCACTTCTTCCGATAAATAGCCGATGTAAGATATGAGCAGGATCGATTTACCGTTCGCCTCGATGCTATACTCACCGTTCAGGTCGGTAACTGTCCCTTTGGACGTACCTTTTACCACGACGTTCGCCCCGATGATCGGTTCGCCCCGTTCATCTGTAATGATACCGGTCACTTTCCGGTCTTGCGTCACTGGAACGGAGGCGTTGCCCGCGTTTCCGAGACTGACGGCTATCGTGTTATTCTCTCGCTTAAAATAAAGATTGGCTTGCCGGGTGATCTCGTTCAATACGCTGTTGATGGGAGCGTTCTTGAACTTTAGGTTAACTTGTACGTTCCGGTTCGCGATGGCTTCTCCATAGAAAAACTTTAATCCTGTCTGCTTCGACAAATCATCGAAGACTTTTTGTATGGGTTGGTTTTTTACTTGAATCGTTATTCTTTCTTTTTGATTTTCTTGGGCTTGCAGAGGCTTAGGGGAGCTTAACGCTAAAAAAACTAAAATAATAGAACAACACATCCAATTATACCTAGTAATAGTTGGAAAGTTCATAATTTTGTATGTTTAAAGGTTGTTTTTATACACTTTTAAAAACAGTCCGATTTCTGTAATCTCCAAGGGGGTCCAATCCAAGGGTGTACATATCGGGAAAGATAAAGGGAGATCGAAGGTCAGAGGTCGGTTTCCCTTTTTTATGTGGCTATGCTTAGGTCGTATCTTTCATGGCAAATCGATTTTAAGGTTAATAACTCGTTTTGTATAACACGATCCGGTTTCCTTCCGTCCGGTATCGGATGCCGGTTGAATATTGAATCGCGTTCAGTACGGCTTCCAGACTTTTATTGTCGTGCTCGCCATAGATGTAATCGTCGAATACGCTATTCGGATCGAGTACGATCGCTTGATTATACATCCGTTCCAGATCATGTACAACGCTACTAATAGGTGTCCGGTTAAAATAAAGGCCGCCTTGCAACCATGCCGTTACTTTTTGGACGTCCTCGTTCTTTTTAAGGATCTCTCCATTCGCGTTATTCACGATTACTTGCTCGTTCGGTAATAGGCGCATTACGCTTTCGGGCATATCCACCTCAACTTTTCCGGTCCGAACGCTGACGGCCATCAACTCATCCTCTTGATAGGCTTTTACGTTGAAAGAGGTTCCGAGTACTTTTACGTCGGCTTGTCGGGTACGGACGATGAAGGGCTTGCCCTCGTCTCTCATGACATTGAAAAAAGCTTCTCCTTCCATTTCTACCAAACGGATGTCAGAGGTAAATTCCGTTGGGTATCGCATGACGGTACCGGCGTTTAGATGAACGACCGTGCCATCGGGAAGGGTGACTTGCTTATGTTCGCCATGATTGACGCTTATTTCCGTTAGGAGATGGTCGCTGGCAGATGTATGCTGCTTCGCTGAATGATTTAGGTATAGTTTCGCTCCGAATCCGATGGAAACGATAATCGCTATGCTCGCCGCATACTTGATGAAAGTGGATAGGGAGATTCTTCTTTCTCTTTTACGTGTCTTATCCAACAGGTCTTGCGCCTCCTTCTTATAAAGCAGATGATTCTGGGAATCGGATTGAGGTAAGTCCTGCGCTTCGCTCCAGACCCGGTCCATTTCGCTTTCTAATTCTGCTCGCTCCGTTATGGATGAGGCTAACTTCCGCAAGGTCTCTATATCGTTCCGTGTATAGAGTCCATTTACGTATCGGATTAATAAATCGCTTATATGTTTGTTTTCTTCTTCCATTATTTCTCGTGCTATATTAATAGTACAAAGAAGTCCGGGAGAACTGGGATATCATTAACTTTTATTAGTATATGATTTTATTATCTTCGCGAAACGATATGTGATGCTAAATAAAAGAGAGACAAATTATAAAGTCGTTGAAAGAAGGAGATAGGGAGGCTTTTTCGATGTTGTATAAACAATATTGGGAAAAGGTTTATCATTTCTGCGGGCTTTATTTGAATAATCGGGATGTGGCCGAGGATGTGGTACAAGAGGTGTTTATCAAGGTCTGGGAGTCGAGGGAATTCATCCGGGAGGATGATAACTTCAAGGGGCTTCTGTTTGTCATCAGCCGTAACTTGATCTTTAATCAGCATCGGAAGAACGTGAACGAGGACTTTTATAAAATGACGGTCTTGTCCGCTATGGAGACCTCCTACGACTTAGAGGAAGAGATCACCGCCTATAACTTGGGGGAGTATATCGATCATTTGATAGAGGAATTGCCGGAAAGACGCCGGGTTATCTTTAATCTAAGCCGGAAGGAGCATAAAAGCTATAAAGAGATAGCCTTCCAACTCAATATTTCCGAGAAGACCGTTGAGAACCAAATCAGCGAAGCCTTGAAGTTCTTGAAGAAAAATATCATGTTACTTATCTGGTTTATCTAGCGCTTTCCTAGGTCACGTATTTATAGAGTCCGGAAGTGCCACTGCGTTCGAATACGCCTTTTTTTATCAGGCTCTCCTTCAAGAGGGCTAAGGAATGAGCGCCGAATCCCCTGTATTTTAGTAGGACTTGTAGTCCTTTATCTTTCGTGTATCGCAGCAGATCTTCCAATGTATAGATTTCCATTTTTCGTAACATGTTTATCGTTCGGGTGTCTAGGTCAAAATCGCTCACGAGAGATAAGGAGAGTACATTCATGATATCGTCCGTAATGATTAGGGGTAATTCATGGGGAAGATAGATATTAGGCGAGATTTCTTTCCCCGATAAGTCTTTTATCGTTCTCAATAACCGTAGGTTCTCTAGTTTCAGGGATCTAAGCTCTAACTCTTGTTGGCGACAGGTTCGTAAAAGAGAGGTCATTTGTAGTTCGGTCTTGGTTATAACGGCTTTTTGGCGGTCAAATTCATTAGCCATGGCGATAATATGCCGTGAATACTCTTTCAGGCTTTGTACATTAATATATATACTGTCTTTGGAGGATGTCACCTCCTGATCGGGAATTTGTTCTTTTACGTCTAGCCTTGTCATAATATATTCAAAAGTATTTTATCGTGAATAAATATGATGTAGCGACGATATCATAAAAAAGCATGGAACTGTCGCTACTACCCAACGTGTAGGGTATCCCCATACCCTTGAAATCGATAATAGACAACAGCCCATGCTTTATTATATATATTTGAGTATATACAATTAGCATGGGCATTTAGTTGCTATTATTCCGATTTCTTAATTACGGGGATAATTTACACGAAGGGAATAATATCTTAAAATGCCGTATTTATAATTAGTGCCACACAGGGATTATCGCTTTAACCCCATTATCGGTAGCACGGCAAAGATAGTCTTTCTTCTTTGATAAATAATAACGATTGTGGTTGTTTTTCGTCCTAAGTTTTAGTTTTGCTCGTCTTCTTTTTCAGGCAGCACATAAATCCGGTGTGTTCGATATCCTACGCTGGCTATTACGTTATCCTTGATAAATTGCTTGATATCCTCGCTCGCACGGTAGCGGGTACAATTGTTCAAGCCGGCGTAATCGGTGAGATTTATATATGAGTTTCTTTCTAGATAAGATAACATCTTAGTCTTCCTTCCCTCGATTCCCGTTTTGGGCAGATTTTCCCGTTTAACCAAGATGGGGGCGTTCTTTTTTACCATCTCCTTCAGTCGGGGAGAGCAGCGGAAGTTAACGCCGTGTATGCTAGCGCTTGATTTAGTATTTCCTTTCTGGTCCGTTACTTCTTTGCTTTTTACCGATGGCGAGAAATGTCCCAATCCTTCCAGTTCCACGCTGTACCCATAGGATAATTCCCTGCCGATATAGGAAGTAAGCGCCTCCAATACACCTTTTATGTCGGCGGAGGTGACGGATGAGCATTCGGAAATATACTCACATATATCGTTCATACGTTTGGTATCTCTGGTGATGACTCGTGCGCAGGATGTTGGCCCGCGTTGTTCATTGCCCGGTGTATTATAAATACTGACTTGGATGCCACTTCTTGGTTTACCCATGATTTTCTCGTTATTTAAATGGATAATGTATAGGATGCCTCGGAGATTTAACGTTTATCTCTTTGGCGTTTCTATTTGATGAAATCGGTTGCCGACGCCCTCGGCAATGCTGCTGACGCTGTCGGAAATATTGCTGACGGCGTCGGAAATACTGCCGACACCGTCGGCAACCAATTTCATTGAATACAAAGGACGGAAATATAAGGATGGAAAGCAAGGAAGATCCGTTATATTTCTTGTATACCTAAGTGAAATTTTTTTATCACCCAATAGGGGGAAGGAAAACGTGGCGTGTATTTATAAATAGAACAAGAATAATAAACATGAGCGAAGATACGAGAACGATATTGAAGAAGTTGATGCGGGATGCTCTGGATGAGAAAGATCGGCAACGTTTGCTGTGTGACCCCAAAGTGGAAGAGCGTATGCGTTCCCAATGGGACGAGGTTGCGGATCGCGTGAATCCCGTGGTGGGGAATCGCATGTGGGAACGAATCATAGCCCGGACAATGGCGACAAACGGTGTCCGTAAACTCTGGGTCTATAAGATTACGGCGATAGCCGCCTCCATATTGCTACTTTTAGGTGTAGGAAGCGTAGTTTATTGGTCTCATACGAAAGAAGATCAATATATATATGTAATGGCCTCCGGTGTCCGTTGCATAGAGCCGGTTTCCTTATCGGACGGTACGACCGTGAGAATGGGGCCGAATAGCCAGTTGATTTACCCAAAGAGTTTCGATGGCAAGACCCGTGATGTGGAATTAAAAGGGCAAGCCTTCTTCGACGTAGCGAAAGATCGGGAAAGACCATTTACCGTGCATACCAAGAACATGGATGTAACGGCCTTGGGCACGGCCTTCGAGGTTTTCAATTATGATTCCGAGAGCAAGTTGGAGACGATCCTGTTAAACGGTAAGGTGAAGATTGGCTTGGGAGGTCCCAATGTGAAGAACAGGCGTGAGGTGATATTGAACCCGAACGAGATGTTGGTTTTCGACAAACAAGCGAATACCGTTAGAGTTAAGACGGTTAATGCCGAGGAGTATTCGGGTTGGCGTAACGGTGTCCTCAGTTTTGAGAACGAACGCTTGAGCATGATCCTTACCCGTCTGGAGCCTTGGTTCGGGCGGAAGATAAAGTGCCCGAAGGAGATAGCGGAGAAATATCGGTTTACGTTTAAGGTACGGGATGAGTCCTTGGAGCGAATCCTGTTTATGCTGAGCAATACGTCGCCCATTAAATACAGAGAGAAAGACAATGAATATGAACTATATATAAAGGGAGATAAATGAGTGTCTAACGTTAAATTCTAAGAGATATGCTTGTTAACAGTTCTTGAGTCTAATAAAAAACAGGAGGAAAAACTAGGTTTCTCCTCCTGATCAAATGTTCTTGACGGCAGGCGTTAGGAGTTGAGAGGCCGACACACCTGCTAATTTATTCATCAGAAACATTACAAAGTTATGAAAAAAATCAGAAAAGTAAACCGAGTCATGAAGATAAGTGCGTTGTTATCCTTGGCTTTCGCATGCACTGTATCCGCTTCTACCTATGGACAGAATTATAAGCTTTCCATGAATAAACAGGATTGCAGTATATCGGAAGTGCTAAAAGAAATAGAGAAAAATAGTGAGTACACGTTCTTCTTGAATGATAATCAAGTAAATGTAAATAGGAAAACGAGTGTAAAAGCAAATAATGCTTCGTTAGAGGAGGTCTTAGAGCAAGCCTTGAAAAATACGGGATACCAATATGAGATTGTAGACCGGCAGATTATAATTAAGTCAAAGAGTGTTTCAAGTGTCTCACATCCGAATGCCTTATTCCAGTCTTCGCCACGAAAGATTACCGGGCAAGTAAAAGATGCCTTGGGAGAACCCATTATCGGGGCGAATGTTGTCGTTAAAGGCACTACGAACGGAACGATTACGGATATCGATGGAAACTTCAGTCTGGAAGTACCGGACAATGCGATTTTGGTAGTTTCTTATATCGGTTATACGGATCGTACGGTCGAGGTTGGTAATTCTTCGAAAGTAATGGTTAGCCTGTCCGAGGATACCCAGAAGTTGGATGAGGTTGTGGTCGTAGGTTACGGAACGCAGAAGAAAGTGAATTTAACAGGAGCGATCTCCTCTTTGGATGCGGAGACGTTGGAGAATCGTCCGATCACCAACTCGACCCAAGCGTTGCAAGGTACGCAAGGTGTTTACGTAAATCAAGCGGGTGCTCAGCCGGGAGCGGACGGGGCGACGATTCGTATTCGTGGTCAGGGAACCTTGAACGATAATAACCCATTGATTTTGGTGGATGGTATCGAGTTCCCGTTGGAAGCGGTAAATCCGAATGATATTGAGAGTATTTCCGTATTGAAAGATGCGGCTTCTTCCGCTATCTACGGTTCTCGTGCGGCGAATGGCGTTGTCTTGGTAAAGACAAAGGGGGGAAAGAAAGGTAAGTTTACCGTCGATTATAATAACTATTTCGGAGTGCAGCAGGCTACCTATCTGCCTAACTTCGTATATGATCCGGTCGTGTTTATGGAAATGAGAAACCAAGCGCAACGGAACGAAGGTAAACTAACGGTGGATTATTCTGATGCGTTAATCGAGGAGTACAAACAAGGTATGTTAACAGACCCGATTATGTATCCGCAGAATAATTGGTTGGATATTATGTATAATAATGCCTTTATTATGGAGCATAACATGCGTTTCTCCGGAGGTGATGATAAATATACGTATTCCGTATCTTTAGGCTATGGTGATCAAAATGGAGTATTGCGTGGAACGGATTCCAATAAATATACCTTAGCTGTGAATACGACTGCTCAGGTAAATAGCCGTTTGAAGATCGGCGCTAATATCAATGCGCATTATCAGATCTATAATGAGCCGGTAGCGGGTGTGGCAAACTTAGTGGAGATGACTTATAAAGCGCAGGCTTTCCACCCGACTTATACGGCCGATGGTCGCTATGCGGATACCTTTATCCGTACTCCTGGGCATAATATCTATCGCCATCCGTTGGCGTTGGCCGATGAGGGCGAGAACAAGCATAAGTCCTTGCGTATGTTGGCGAATTTGTCTGCGGAATATAAGCTTCCGTTTGATATCGTTTATAACCTGAATGTCGGTTTAAACAAATATGATTATCTGCAATCTCGTTTTGCGCCTGATGTATACGAATATCAGTTGAAGACCAATGAGGAGAAACGAGTGGTTTATGACGGTCAGAATACACGCCATGCCTATAAAGGTGATAAGAATGACTTGGCAGTTACAGTATTCAATACTTTATCTTGGGGCAAGAAGTTCAATGATGCCCATGACGTAAAAGTATTGGCTGGCTATAGTTTTGAGAGCGATGATAAGACTGAGTTTTCCGCTAAGGTAGAAGGTTTCTTAGGGAACGAGTTGCACGAATTAAACGCAGGTTCTAGTAATCCGAGTGTAGCGGGTACTTCCTCGAGATCAGTCTTGATGTCTTACTTTGGTAGGGTGAATTATGGTTATAAGGATCGTTATTTATTTGAGGGTAACTTTCGTTATGATGGTTCGTCTCGTTTTGCCAAAGGAAATCGTTGGAGTATTTTCCCATCATTCTCTGCCGGATGGCGTTTGAGCGAGGAAGAGTTTATGAAAGATATTCCTTGGATCTACAATCTGAAATTGAGAGCTTCTTGGGGACAATTGGGTAACGAGCGTATCGATTTGTTCCGTTACGTGGACCTAATGAACTTGAAGGTGATAAAAAATGATGGTTCAATTACGGATTATAACTACCCGTTGAATGGAGCGATGCAATCCGGAGCGGCTATTACCGCCTATAACGATCCGAACATCACATGGGAGACAACGACCATGACGAATGTCGGTATTGACGCTAGCTTGTTAAACGGAAACTTAGATTTCTCTTTCGAGTTCTTTGATAAACGTACTTCCGACATCTTGCGTAAGGTTACTTTGCCGGATCAAGTAGGTGGTCTGGATGGGCCGATCCGTAATATCGGCGAGGTGAGCAATAAAGGTTTCGAGTTGAATATGGGGTATCGGAACAATATCGGGGACTTCCGTTACGAGGTAAATGGAAATATGACCTTTATCAAGAATAAGATCGTTAGCTTGAAGGGGCAAACAATCATTGATGGAATGTTTATCTTGGAAGAAGGAAAGCCTATCGATTCTTATTATATGCTTCATGCTATCGGTATTTTCCAATCTGAGGAGGAAATCAAGAATAGTCCGTATCAAACCGCGGCTACTAAACCGGGATATCTGAAGTTTGAGGATACGAATGGAGATGGGAAAATTACTGAAGATGACCGCCAGATACGTGGTGGTGTGATTCCTAAGATAACTTATGGATTCAATATCAACTTAGGATATAAGGATTGGGATCTGAGCGCTTTCTTCCAAGGTGTAACTGATGTCTATACATATGGAGACCGTATTGGTGCTACTCCTTTATGGTTTGGTTGTGGTTTGCCGGAACAATGGTTGACGGATGCTTGGACTCCCGAGCGGGGAACCAGCGCTACATTGCCTATCTTGACTACGTATGAAGGATGCTTGAACGAGAATTTCCGTACAAATGATTTCTGGTTGAGAAATGCCTCTTATTTACGTTTGAAGAACTTGCAACTTTCTTATAACGTACCGGCCTCTTTCTTGAAAAGCGGTGTGGTTAAGAGATTAAAGGTCTTTGTCAATGCGCAAAACTTATTCACGTTCTCTCCGATGAAGGATTTTGATCCGGAGAAGAACTTGAAGGGAAGCAACTGGTATGCCTATCCGTCTGTACGGACTTATACGGCAGGTGTTAATGTCACATTTTAAATAATAAGGAATAATAATATGAGACGTAAAATATATAAGATGATATGTGTCGCTGTCGCTTGTATGAGTTTAACCGCTTGCGATAGCTGGTTGGATGTAGATCCTTCCGATCAATATTCCACGGAAACATTCTGGAAGACAAAAGAGCATGCGAGCGCCGGTATAATGGGATGTTACAACGCATTGAAACCTTGGCGTTCATTGCATACGATGGAATTCGATATGCTGACAGCGAATGCGATGCCTTATAACGAGGCGAATGGTACGCAAGCGATTGGAAAGGGTGAACATTTGTCTACTACGGCTCTAATCGGAAGTTTATGGAAGAACTGTTACGTTGGTATTGGCCGTACGAATACTTTCATCGCTAATGTCGGAGGTGTCGATATGGATGAGTCGGAGAAGGCGAAGATGGTGGGTGAAGCCAAGTTCTTACGAGCTTTCTATTATTTAAGTCTGGTCGATAAATTCGGAGGTGTACCGCTGATTATAGATGCTCCCAATGCGGATGAGCAAGCCGAATTACCTCGCAATTCCAAGGAAGAGGTAGTGAATCAGATTGTCAAGGATTTGGAGGAGGCCGCTGCCGTGCTACCGGACACCTATGCTAGCTCAGACTTGGGACGTGCGACAAAAGGTGCCGCATTAGCGTTAAAAGCCCGTACTTTATTATATAATTCTCGTTGGGCGGAGGCGGCCAAAGCTGCTAAGCAGGTAATGGAGTCTGGCGTTTATCAATTATTCAATGATTATCGTCATTTCTTTAGCGAAGATAATAAATATAATTGTGAGGTAATCTTTGATATAGAAGCGAAATTGCCGGAGTATCCAACGGATTATGATCAGAATATCTGGCGCTTGAATCGTCCGGCTCCCTTGAAGGAACTGGTTGATACATATCTCTGTATTGACGGGAAGACGATAGAAGAGTCACCGCTTTATGATCCGGCTCGTCCATATGAGAACAGAGATCCCCGTTTATTGAAATCGATCGTTTGCATCGGTTATCCGTATTTAGGAAAGACGATCACAAAAGAAGATGTGGCGACTACGGGTTTCGGTGTGAAGAAATACACTTCTTATGAGGATGATGTAACGATTCCTTTAGTAGAACGTTCGGCTTTCAATTTCATTTTAATTCGTTATGCGGAAGTTCTGTTGACGTATGCCGAGGCGCAGAATGAGGCGAGTGGTCCTGATCAGTCAGTTTATGATGCCATCAACCAATTGCGTAGGCGTCCGGATATCAATATGCCGGAAGTACCAAAAGGTTTGACGAAAGATCAGATGCGTGAGGTAATCCGCCGTGAACGCCGTATCGAGTTGACCTTTGAAGGACTCTACTATTCGGATATCTTGCGTTGGAAAACCGCCGAGAAAGAGAATAATGGTATGATGCATAATTATGATGGAATAGAAGTCGTGAAACGTTCTTTTAATCCGAAACGAGATTATTTATGGCCGATCCCTTATAACCAAACAGTCTTGAATCCAAATTTGGAGCAAAATCCGAACTGGGACTAAGGCGAGGTATCGTATTTGAAAATAAATCATGAATATAAAACAACTCATTTTAACTACCAGCGGGCTTCTGCTCGCTGGTATCGTTGAGGCTCAGTCGGCTCATCCGAACGTGATCTTGATCTATACGGACGATCATGGATCACTGGACGTGAACTGCTTTGGGGCGAAAGATTTATGTACTCCCCATATGGATGCCTTGGCAAATCAAGGCGTTCGCTTTACCCAGTTTTATGGGGCGGCGGTTAGCTCGGTGTCGAGGGCTTCCTTATTGACGGGACAATTCGCCAAACGTGCGGGACTTACAGTGAATGCGGGAGGGAATAGTTTCTTACCGGTAGAGAAAGAGACTATAGCCGAGCGAATGAAATCGAATGGCTACCGTACCGCCTTGATCGGAAAGTGGCATTTGGGCGACCGTATAGAACAGGGGCCGAACGCACAGGGTTTCGATTACTTTTGGGGAATACGAGGAGGATGTGTGGATAATTATTCCCATTTCTATTATTGGGGTGGCCCGAACCGGCATGATTTGTGGCAGAATGAGAGGGAGATCTATTCTCCGGGCAACTTTTTCGCCGCAGAGAACCTGAAAGAGATCAAGAAATTCGCTACGGAAGATAAAGAGAAACCGTTCTTTATCTATTGGGCGGTAAATATCCCTCATTACCCATTGCAGCCCAGCGAGAAATGGCTGGATTATTATGCGGACCTACCTAATCCCAGAAGAATGTATGCGGCGTTTGTCTCTACTTTCGATGATTATTTAGGGGAGTTACGTACCTTCTTGGCTGCCGAGGGGTTGGCCGATAATACCATCTTGATCTTCCAATCGGATAACGGGCATAGCATGGAGGAACGTACTTTTAGAGGAGGAGGCTATAGCGGTCCTTACCGGGCCGGAAAATTCTCTTTGTTTGAGGGAGGTATCCGGGTTCCGGCTATCATCTGCTGGCCCAAGGAGCTGCCACAAGGTGAGGTACGTGATCAGGTTGCGATGAATATCGATTGGTTTCCTACCTTGGTCGAATTATGCGGTCTTTCAGCGGAAGGGATGGATGTGGATGGAAAGAGCTTACTCCCACTTATCAAAGACAGTTCCAAACCTTCTCCTCATAAGGCACTTCATTTTGATTTTGGGAAGCAATGGGCTGTCCGTTGCGGGGAATGGAAATTAATAGCGAATCCCCATGACGTGACTCCGGAGGGAGAGAAGGTCCTTAATGAGTTGTTCCTTTCCAACTTAGAAAAGGATAACACGGAACATATGAATTTCAAAGATCAATATCCCGAGAAAGTAAAGGAGTTGCAAGCGATGAGAGATGCTTTTGAGCGTTCTTTAGAAAAGTGATAATCCTAGGACTATTCTTGCTTTAAAAAATGTAAAAAGAAAGAACGTCTGATTATGTATGTTTATATTTGTTTAATTAAAAGCCAATATATCAATAAATAATATCATGAAGAATAAACTAATGTTACTGACGGCCGCCTCAGCCTTTTCAATGGCAGGCATAGCCGCTGATTACACGAATATCGTCCTGATTAATTTGGATGATGTGGGGTACGGAGATTTTTCTTTTAATGGGGCTTACGGATATACCACTCCGAATATCGACAAAATGGCGGCGGAAGGCGTTCGTTTTACACACTTCTTGGCGGGACAGCCGATCAGTGGAGCGTCTCGTGCCGGTTTGTTGACCGGTTGCTATCCGAATCGTATCGGTTTTGCCGGCGCTCCGGGACCGGATTCGAACTACGGAATCCATCCGGATGAGATGACGATCGCAGAGGTATTGAAACAGAAAGGATATAGTACCGCTATCTTCGGTAAATGGCATTTAGGTAGCCAAAAGGAATTTCTTCCCTTGCAAAATGGCTTCGATGAGTATTATGGTTTGCCGTATTCTAACGATATGTGGCCATTCCACCCGCAACAAGGTGAGGTCTTTAATTTCCCGGATTTGCCGACTTATGACGGAAACGAGATTATCGGTTATAATACGGACCAAACACGGTTGACTACGGATTATACCACCCGTTCTGTTAATTTCATCAAGAAGAATAAGAATAAGCCTTTCTTCTTGTATCTGGCCCATAATATGCCCCATGTACCGTTGGCCGTTTCCGATAAATTCAAGGGAAAGAGCGAGCAGGGTTTATATGGCGACGTGATGATGGAGATCGACTGGAGTGTAGGTGAGATATTCAAGACATTGCGTGAGCTGGGCTTGGAAGATAATACGTTGGTGATCTTGACTTCCGATAATGGTCCTTGGACCAATTACGGGAATCATGCTGGTTCAGCCGGTGGGTTACGTGAGGCAAAGGCTACGACCTTTGATGGTGGTAACCGGGTTCCTTGTATCATGTACTGGAAAGGTAAGACGTTACCGGGCACGACTTGTAATAAGTTAGCTTCTAATATCGACCTTCTTCCTACGTTCGCCGAGATCACGCAGGCCCCGCTGCCTACTCGCAAGATTGATGGCGTTAGTATCTTATCATTGATAGAGGGCAAGAAAGACGCGAATCCTCGTGAATCCTTTGTCTATTATTATAACAAGAATGACTTGGAGGCTGTCACGGACGGTATGTTTAAGCTGGTATTCCCTCATAAATACGTTACTTACGGGGCTTATGAGCCGGGAAACGACGGCCAGCCGGGTAAGTTGACGAATCTGGAGATCATGAAACCTGAGATGTATGACTTGCGCCGTGATCCGGGAGAGCGTTATAACGTGATCACCCAGTATCCTGAGGAAGCCGCGAAATTGATGAAGATCGCCGACCTGAAACGTCATGAGTTAGGGGATAACCTAACGCGCGTAAAGGGAACGGAGCGTAGGGAACCGGGTCTAGTACAAGGGAAAAAACGTCATGACCTATGAAACAATCGATCATAAGTATCGGAATGACTGCCTGTTGTCTTTCGGGGAACGGGCAGTTCCTCTTTGCCGCCGATAAACCGGCGCAAGAGGAACGTCCCAATATCTTGTTTATCCTTTCGGATGATCATACTTCCCAGTCTTGGGGCATTTACGGGGGGGTGTTGGGTGATTATGCCCAGAACGAGAATATCCGTCGCTTGGCCGCGGAGGGCTGCGTGTTAGATAATTGTTTTTGTACGAACTCGATCTCTTCCCCTAGTCGTGCGGCGATCTTGACCGGAGCCTATAGTCACGTGAACGGTGTTTACACGTTAAGTGATTCCTTTGATCCGGAGCAGGATAATATCGCCAAGCAAATGCGGGCGGGAGGCTATCAGACCGCTTTGGTCGGTAAATGGCATCTGAAAACGCAACCGCAAGGTTTCGACTTCTATTCCGTGTTTCATGACCAAGGCGAGTACCGGGACCCTACTTTCATAAACTGTACGGACCCTTGGCCGGGTGAGCGTAATTTCGGGGAGCGGGTACGAGGTTTCTCCACGGATATCGTGACGGATAAGGCGATCCGTTGGATGAAAGAGGCCGATAAGGACCGGCCTTTCATGATGTGTTGTCATTTCAAGGCTACACACGAACCTTGGGATTTTCCGGAACGGATGAGGCATTTGTATGACGGCGTTGTTTTCCCGGAACCGGAGAACTTATTTGATTGGGGGCCGGAGACGAATGGACGTACCTTCTCCGGACAGCCTTTGGAGGAGTTGGCTCGTCGTTGGGACGTGGCGTCGCAAGACCCTGATAAATGGTGGTGCCGGTATCCGGAGTTGCCTTTTACGACGAAGGGCATGCATCGATCTGCCGCCCGTAGCGCCGCTTACCAGAAATTGGTGTGCGACTATCTGCGTTGCGGGGCTACGATCGACGATAATATCGGGAAGTTATTGAAAGCGCTGGACGATATGGGAATCGCCGATAATACGATCGTGGTGTACGTATCCGACCAAGGTTATTTCTTAGGAGAGCATGGTTTCTTCGATAAGCGTATGATGTATGAGGAGTCTCTACGTATGCCTTTCGTGATCCGTTACCCGAAAGAGATCCCGGCGGGGACCCGCAATAAGGATATGATCTTGAACGTGGATTTTGCCTCTTTGCTGGCGGATTACGCAGGCGTGAAGACCCCGAAAGAATCGCAGGGCCATAGTTTTCGCAATAATCTGAAAGGAAATACCCCAAGGGATTGGCGTAAGGAGATGTATTATCGTTATTGGACCCAACATTCGAACCGTCCGGCCCATATGGGTATCCGTAATGAGCGGTATAAACTGATGTTTTTCTATGGCGACCGTCTGAATATGACTGGTTCGGAGGATAAGACCACGACACCAGCATGGGAGTTTTACGACCTTCAATCCGATCCTCGTGAGAATCACAACGCTTACAACGATCCCCAATACGCCAAGATTATCCGGCAAATGAAGGAGGAGATGCTGAAGCTGCGGAAAGATGTTAAGGATGAGGACACGAATACCCCTAAAATGAAGGAGATTATGGATACCTATTATTGGTAAAAAGAAAGCGGAGGGAGACGTAGCGTGCTGCGTCGCCTATCCTTTGTAATAGAAGTCCACGCTAGCAACCGAGAGGGAGTGCGGTATGTTATAAAGCATGTATTTCTAGAAAGAAGAAGGAATTTGTTCTTTTGTGAAAAAGAAGTCTTATGTTTGTGCACGATATGAAAAACAGGGTTTATATGGCCCCGTTATCAGTAAACAACCAACCTTGACATGAATACAAACAGAGATAAGGCTGTCTCTTTTGGGCGGGACGGCGGAGATGTCCGCCGTCCCGTTTTTTTGTCAATGAGTCAGAGCCGTACGTGACATCCGTTCCAGCTCCGGGGGAGCCAGAGCGGAATATCGCCCGCTGGCTGTGTGAATAATGACAAGCTGCGTCTCCCCGGATACCTATTTCGTTAACTCATAAGCCTCTATCACGCACTCCAAAGCGCAAGCGTTTGCTGCCGAGCTTTCCTTGTGGAAAGGGCCGTACCAATAACAACCGAAGCTTTTGGATGTGGGGTCATAATCTTTCGTGATGATGGATTCCGCGTTTTTCAAGATGAAATCTTTATAAGCCGGATTCTTTGTCACTTCATACAGGAAGGCTAAATGACGGATGAAGATACCCTTAAATTGGACACCGTCGTTGCTATCATCGATCTCGGGCTTCATCTCACGAAGTATACCCTCGTCGGTTACCAATCGCGTGGTAATGGTAGCGTCGGCGATCTTTTCCGCTAGCTCCAAGTAAGATTTATCGTTGGTTTGGAGATACATCTCGGCTAAGACAGCGATGGCTACGCCTTGGTTATACGTGTAGTGGGCGTTGCGGTTGGGGGTACAATCGTCTTTCGTGCCGTCCTCGATTTGGTAGATGTCCGTATTGATCATGCCGGTTTGCGTATACCAATCCACGTTCTTCTTGAACCAGTCGAGATACGCCGGATTTTGGGTCGCTTTATATAATCGGATAGCTGTCAGGGAGAACAGGTTGTTCGCTATGGAGTTCTTGTAATGCAAAGGGTTCTTTTTCCAGAAGATGCCACCTCCGCAAGCGTCGCTCCAGCCAGTTGTCATATCATCGAATATGATCTCGGCCATATCTAGGTACTTTTTCTCTCCGGTCAGTTTGGAGGCCTCGATCCATGCCAATGCCCACCAACCCTCGTCATCGTAATAATCATTGATGAAGTTGTCGCAATAACGGGGAGTACCGGTTGAGTCTACGCCTACTTGGTAATGACGGGCTTTCTCGAATACATCCTCTATGACAGATGGGATGGCCGGATCTTTGGTTACGGCGCCGTAGCGAATGGTGGCGGTCAATACGTTCGCCGAGTTCCACCAGCCGGCTGTTTCCCAGATACCGGTCGTGTCGTTTCTCCAGCTTAGGGAGGTTTGTACGCTTTCTCGCATCTTTCCCTCAAAAGGGGAAGGTTTGCTACAGGATAGCATGAAAAATACAAGCAATACGCTTGTCAGGAAATGTTTGTACATACGTATTTATGAAAATAAGATTAGATTAAGCCACAAAGATAAATGATCTTTTTGAACTTTAGTTAAACTTTGTACCTTTGTCTGACGGAATCTAAGATACTTCAATATTAATCATAAAAGAAAAACACGGTAAGATGAAAAAGCAAATCTTATTTATTTGTTGTGCGGTAATCGCATACTGCCTGAGCGCCTGTAATACGGCACCTCAGCAAGCGCCTTTGAAAGAGAAGAATCTGCCAAAGCATGTAATCTTGATTGGTTTTGACGGCTTGAGCGCCCATTGCTTGAATAATGGGGCGGATATGCCTACTTTCCGTAAGATGATGGCGGAAGGCGCCTCCACGTTAGAGAATCGTTCAATCCTGCCTTCGTCGAGTGCTTGTAATTGGGCTTCCATGTTTATGGGAGCGGGACCGGAGTTGCACGGATATACGGAGTGGGGATCTCGTACGCCGGAGCTTCCTTCGCGTGTCGTGAATAGCGACAACCGTTTCCCGAATATCTTCGGCCTGTACCGGGATAAGGCTCCCGAGGCTGAGATCGGCTATATCTATGAGTGGGAAGGCATGAATTATCTGGTGGATACCTTGGCCATGAGCTTCCGTAAGCATGCCCCGATGTCGACTGAGAACCCGAACGGATGTACCCCGGTAGCCGTTCAGTATATCAAGGAGAAGAAGCCGAACCTTTGTGCGATCATATACGATCAGCCGGATGGTACCGGACATGGCAAGGGTTGGAGCTCCCCGGAGTATTTCGCAATGGTGAATCATTTGGACAGTTGCTTGACGCAAGTGATGGACGCCGTTCGTGAGGCGGGTATCATGGATGATACGGTGGTTATACTGACGGCCGACCACGGCGGTATCGAGACCGGTCACGGTGGCAAGACGATGAACGAGATGCAAACCCCGATCGTTTTCTATGGAAAGAACGTAAAGAAAGGCTTCAAGATCCCGGAGAGTACGATGGTATATGATATCGCCGGCACGATAGCTTACCTCTTGGATGTACCGCAGCCGCAAGTGTGGATCGCCCGTCCGATCATGTCTGCGTTCTCAGATTAGGCTAGCCTTGGAATACAGGAACGCCCCGGAAGGATCGATTCTTTCCGGGGCGTTTTGGTTTATCACCGGGCGATTCCTACCTTGGCGGTCGTGCCGTTGGATAGCCTCACGACGTAGAAGCCGGCCGGCAGGCCGTACAAGTGGTTGCTACCGGCGGGGAGGGGAGAATGGCGGATCAGCTTTCCGGCCATTGTCGTTATCGATACGTCGAGCGGGGCGGAGGTGTCGATGTAGAGTGTACCGCCGGAGGAGCGGATACGGCTCTTGTTGTCGGTGATCCGGGCGGTGGATACGATGATATCCTCTATCGTGATCCGGATATCTTCGTAGACGGCTATCGTGTAGCTGCCGTCCCGGTTGGGGGTGATCGCCCGGCCGTTCGCCTTTACCACGGGGGTAGACTGGCTGTAGGCCGAGTCTAGCTCAAGGTAGAGGAGGAATTGATCACCCTCCTCATAGTAATAGGTACCGGGAGAGGGGGTGAGGGTCGCGTTTGCGGTCTCGGGGATTACGACCGTGTATACCGGGGGCGGAGTGGCAAGGCTGAACGTGCCCGCGCTCTCGTG
>Ga0137297_10617_pt1 | contig 25070 bp, 24 predicted proteins | sample RamsorincwithD2O_FD_97191 | JGI IMG/M metagenome (GOLD analysis project Ga0137297, IMG submission 97191) | Mouse cecal microbial communities from Vienna, Austria - Mucin amended with D2O | ecosystem: Host-associated > Mammals > Digestive system > Large intestine > Cecum | place: Austria: Vienna... | reverse complement strand
GTGATTGCTTGCGCTCCATATGAAATCCTCCTGTTATTTTATTGGTTTTTAGAGAAAATTTTGACACCTGTATCACGGACATAGTCTATCACAACTGAGGGAGGAAAATCAAGAGAAAATGCTTTGGCAGGAATCCGTTGCTATTTCCTGATTTATCTACTATAATACAGACTATTGCAAGGATGTCATTGTACCGGACCGGGCAAGGAGGTTTTACAGATGAGTAGTTTAAAAAAGCTGAAAAAACTACAGAGAATTTTATTTGGGCGTACCACACTGATTGTGCTGTTTCTTTTGATTCAGATCGGGTATTTCTTCGGAATCGTAGAGTGGCTTACACAGTACTCTCTCTATGTCTACATTGCGTTTGACCTGTTTGGAGGGCTGCTTTGCATCTATATTATCAACAAAAAAGACAATCCCAGCTTTAAGCTGGCCTGGATCATTCCTGTGCTTCTGTTTCCTGTATTTGGAAGCCTTCTCTACCTCTATGTGGAGCTGGAGATCAGCGGAAGACTGATCGAAAAGCGGGCCGGGCAGTTTGTCCGGGAATCAAAGGAGTATGTAAGGCAGGATAAAGAGGTGATGGAACGCCTGGAGAAGGAAGATAAGCTTACAGCCAACCTGGCAGAATATGTGGGAACAAAAGGCGGATTTCCTATCTATGGGCATACGTCGGTGGAATATTTCCCAAGCGGCCAGGCGAAGTGGAAGCGTCTGAAAGAGGAGCTTTTAAAGGCAGAGAAATTCATTTTTATGGAATATTTTATTGTGGAAGAGGGGGTCATGTGGGACAGCATCCTAAAAATCCTGGAGCAGAAGGCAAAGGAAGGGGTGGAAGTGCGGTTTATGTATGACGGTATGTGCTCCCTTATGCTTCTTCCCCACAACTATCCCAAAAAGATGGAGGCCAGGGGAATCCGCTGCCAGATGTTTGCCCCCATAAAACCGCTTCTGTCCACGGCCCAGAACAACCGGGATCACCGCAAGATTGTGGTGATCGACGGCCGCACAGCCTTTACCGGAGGCATCAATCTGGCGGATGAGTACATCAATGAGAGAAAGCGGTTTGGCTACTGGAAGGACGTGGCTGTCATGGTGAAGGGGGATGCTGTAAGGAATTTTACGGTCATGTTCCTTCAGCTATGGAATATCTGGGAGAAGACGGCACTTCCCTATGAGAAGTATCTGTATCAGGGGGAGGGAGAGCAGCTTTCCGGCTCCGCGGACGGGTATGTGCTGGGTTATGGGGATTCTCCCCTTGACCATGAGCCGGTGGGCAAGAGAGTCTACCTGGATATTCTGAATACGGCCAAGAGCTACGTGCATATTATGACACCGTATCTGATTCTGGATGACGAGACCATCGGCGCCCTGTCCTACGGGGCCAAAAGAGGGGTGGAGATTGTTATTATCATGCCTCATATTCCGGATAAAAGGTATGCATTTATGCTGGCTCACAGCTACTATAAGGAGCTTCTGGAGGCAGGGGTGAAGATCTATGAGTTTACCCCTGGATTTGTCCATGCCAAGGTGTTTACCAGTGACGATGAGAAGGCGGTGGTGGGAACCATCAATCTGGATTTCAGAAGCCTGTACCACCATTTTGAGTGCGGGGCGTTTTTATATCGGAACCAGGCGGTGGCTGATGTGGAAAGGGATTTTCAAGAGACGCTAGCCCGGTGCCAGGAGATTACGCTGGAAACGTGCAGACATTTTCCCCTGCATGAGAAGATTGCAGGGAGGGCTCTGCGGCTGATTGCGCCGATGATGTAGATGTACTCTCGGAATCTCTCCTGCACCTGCCTTTGTGGCTGATTTTCCGTCTCTCCTGCACCTGCCTTTGTGGCTGATTTTCCGTCATATGCACATAAATTTATGCACATCTGACAAAAAATCATCTCACAAAATCAGGCACAGAGAGACTCCGGGAGTATATGTAGGAGAAGAGGAGGATAAGATGAAGGTTGCGGATATGCATTGCGATACTATCGCAGAAATTTATTATGCCCAGAGCAGGGGAGAGGATGTGGGAATCCGGAGAAACCAGTTTCATGTGGATCTGAAAAAAATGGCGAAGGGAGATTACGGGATTCAGAATTTTGCCCTGTTTACTTCCATAGCACGGGAGGAAAGGCCCTTTGAGTATACCATGAACCTGCTGGACGTGTTCTATCAGGAGATGGAGAAGAATCAGGACCTGATCGGTGTGGTAAGATCCTATCAGGATATCGAGGAAAACTGGAAGAAGGGACGGATGTCCGCCCTTTTAACCATTGAGGAGGGGGCTGTCTGCCAGGGGAACCTGTCCTTTCTGCGGGACTTCTACCGTCTGGGCGTGCGGATGATGACCCTTTTGTGGAACCATCCCAATGAGCTGGGATACCCAAGCTGCAGGGATACCAGGGGGGCAGGATCCATCGGCATCCCGGACACGGAGCGCGGCCTTACGGAGACAGGGATAGCATTTCTTGAGGAGATGGAGAGGCTGGGAATGATCATCGACATCTCACATCTCAACGACGCGGGGGTCTGGGATGTGTTTAAGTATACGAAAAAGCCTTTCGTTGCCAGCCATTCCAATGCCAGGGCGCTGACTGACGGATGCCTGCGGAATTTGACTGACGACATGATACGGCAGATGGGAGAGAGAGGATGCGTGCTGGGAATCAATTACTACCCGCCTTTCCTTAAGGTGCCGGAGGCAGGAAAAGAGGAGGAGAAGATGAAGAGCCGGGTGTCTGATATGGTGCGTCACATGAAGCACATCAGGCAGACAGGGGGGATCGGCTGTATCGGCCTGGGGTCTGATTTCGACGGGATCGGAGGAGACCTGGAGATGAAGTCCTGCGCTGACCTTCCTCTTCTGGAGGCGGAGATGAGGCGGCAGGGATTTTCGGAATCGGAGATTGAGGCCGTATTCCATGGAAATGTGCTGCGGGTTTACAGAGAGGTGCTGCTATGAAAGAACTGACTGATATGAGAGAATTCGCCGGTTTTATCAGGAGAAATAGCTGGCTGGTAATTTTTACAGTACTGACTGCGGCTGTGGTGTACGGGGCCTATCTGATCCACGGCGGGGATATCCTGATGGACGCGGAGACATATATCGTGTATCAGGAGGATTCTCTTGCCACCTTTGAGCGTGCCGGGCGTTATGGGTTGTACCTGGCGAAAAAGCTTTTTTCCACGAATACATATATGCCGGAGGCTTTTCTGTGTTATATGATGATTGTCATGTGCATTGCCAGCCTGTTTTTTGATTTCTGCATCCATGACATTATGTCGGCAGGCCATGGGAAGGAGGCAGATATTTTTTCATGGGTATTTAACGGGCTGTTTATAAGCTGTCCGGTGCTTGTCCACCAGTTTTACTTTTATTACCAGGCCTTCGAGGTGGCATTGGGATTTTTCCTGGGGATTTTAGGCGCTTATGCGGTCCATGTCTGGGCTTATAAAAAAGGAAAAGCTCCCTGGGCCTTTCTGGGTTTTGCCTGTATGTTGTGGAGCTTTGGGATCTATCAGGTGCTGGTGCCTTTTTACATAGCAGTCAATGTGGTATTTTATCTTGCCGATTATTTGTATGGTGAGAAGCGGGAGGACTATTTTCTTGTCTGTGTGAAGCTGACGGGGATTTTTCTTGCAGGTCTGTGTGGATATCTGTTTCTTTCAAAGCTGTGGGTGCTTGTCCGCTATCATAAGTTTATGACGCTTCTTGCTGACAACTATATGGGCTGGGGAAGGTTTTCTTTTACAGACTGTCTCCGGCTTATAAAAAGAGACTTGTGGAACGTGATTTTTTCACAGGTTCCTGCATTCAGCCGCGGCTATTTATTTTTAACGGTTTTATTTGCAGCGCTGGCGTGGCAAGGAGGAAAAAGGGCCGGAAAGAAACAGCTTTATCTGTATCTTATGGCCACGGCTGTTTTTGTGGTGTCTCCTTTTTTTATGTCCCTTCTTCTGGGAAATTGTCAGATTCTTCGGGCGCATCTGGTTTATCCCTTTGTTTTTGCGGCTTGCGCTGGCTTTGCCGCCATGCTGCTGTGGGACAGGCGGAGGCTTTTTTATCCTCTGGCCGGGGTTTTGCTGTTTTTGTTCTGCGATCAGATCAGCATTTCCAACCGCTATGAGCAGATGATCCATTTTGTCGCAAAAGCGGATCGGGAAATGGCAGGTGCTATCTACCAGCAGGCCAGGAAACTGAGTCTGGACTCTGTGGGAGCCGCCGGGAGAACTGGAGGAATATGCCTGCCAGCGGGCGGAAAGTATGACGGTCTGGCCGGCAGAAGGCTCTATGGTCTGTGAAAACGGGCTGATTATTATTAAAATAGGAGAGTCTCATACAGCAGGGCATTGATTTTTCAGCTTAGGAAATTTTCCAATTTAAAGCACTATAGCATTGACGCGGCAAAAAAATTGTAGTATGATACTACTGTTGTAAATTTTTGATTAGTAAGGGAGAGAATTATTATGAGGAAATCATCTAAGATTTTGTCTCTGGTTCTTGCCGGCGCTATGGTTATGTCCATGGCAGGATGCTCCGGCAAAGGGGAGGAGACTACAGCAGCAGCTACAGAGGCAGCCACAACCACAGCGGCAGGCAGCCAGGCTGAAAAAAGCGAGGAGACCACGGCGGCGGAGGAGCCTGAGAAGGTATTCAATGTAGGTATCTGCCAGCTGGTACAGCATGACGCGCTGGATGCGGCAACGGAAGGATTTAAAGACGCCCTGGTTGAAGAGCTGGGAGACGGAGTTGTATTTGACGAGCAGAACGCCCAGGGTGATGCAAACACCTGCTCCACCATTATCAACAGTTTTGTATCCGGAGGCGTAGACCTGATTCTGGCCAATGCCACACCGGCTCTGCAGGCAGCACAGGCCGGAACCAACGAGATTCCCATTCTGGGAACTTCTGTTACCGAGTATGGCGTGGCTCTGGGAATCGATGGGTTTGACGGGACTGTAGGCGGCAATATTTCCGGTACATCGGATCTGGCCCCTCTTGATGAGCAGGCAGCCATGCTGCATGAGCTGTTCCCGGACAAGAAGACAGTAGGTCTTATCTACTGCTCTGCAGAGGCAAACTCCCAGTATCAGGTTGATACAGTAAAAGCGGCTCTGGAAGGGCTGGGATACAGCTGTGAGTATTATGCTTTTTCCGATTCCAACGATCTGGCCACCATTGTTACAAAAGCATGCTCTGAGTGCGAAGTGCTCTATGTTCCTACGGATAATACTGCAGCAGCCAATGCGGAGCTGGTAAACAGCATCTGTATGCCGGCAGGTATCCCTGTGGTTGCAGGCGAGGAAGGTATCTGTGCAGGCTGCGGCGTCGCAACCCTTTCTATCAGCTACTATGATCTGGGATGGGGAACCGGCAAGATGGCTGCCAAGATTCTCAAAGGCGAAGCCAATATTTCCGAGATGCCCATTGAGTATGCACCTCAGTTTACCAAGAAATACAATGCTATCATCTGTGAAGAGCTGAACATCCAGGTTCCGGATGATTATGAGCCGATTCAGTAGTACTGCATTCACCATTGTTTCTGCCCAGGCAGATTGTGCTGTGAATGAAGCGTTAACGCAGGGCTTACAAAAAGAGAATAAAGAGGCAGCAGCGGGACTAAAATCATCACGTCTCGCTGCCGTTTTTTCAAAAGATATCCTGCCAGGCAGGATAACAGGGTGAGGTGACAGAGATGAATATAGGAAGTTTATTAAATGCTTTGCCAGGAGCAACAGCCCAGGGACTGATCTGGGGGATTATGGCTATCGGAGTCTATATTACGTACCGGGTTCTGGATATTGCGGATTTGACGGTGGACGGTTCTCTGTGTACCGGGGGCGCGGTATGCATTATGCTTATGTTAAGCGGACAGAACGTATGGGTGGCTATGGCGGGAGCCATGGCGGCAGGCATGCTGGCAGGCCTGGTGACAGGTATTTTTCACACATATATGGGGATTCAGCCCATTTTAGCAGGTATTTTGACACAGCTTGGCCTGTGGTCAGTGAATTTGAAAATAATGGGGAAGGCAAACCAGGTAATCAATGTGGATAAATTCAGTCTGCTGGTGTCCCTGCGATTTATTAAGAATGTGCCTTTCTTTAAAAATACAATTCTTGTGGTGGCAGTTATCACCGTTTTACTTATCGGGATTTTATACTGGTTTTTTGGAACGGAGCTGGGGTGCTCCTTAAGAGCCACAGGCTGCAATGACAAGATGGCCAGGGCTCAGGGAATCAATACCAATTTCAGCAGAGTGCTGGGACTTATGATTTCCAACGGGCTGGTGGCGTTTTCAGGAGCCCTTCTGTCCCAGTATCAGGGGTTTGCGGATATTAACATGGGCCGGGGCGCCATCGTCATCGGACTGGCGGCAGTGATTATCGGGGAGGCTGTTTTCGGAAGGATTTTCCACAACTTTGCCCTACTCCTTTTAGGTGTATCCCTTGGATCCATCATCTATTATCTGGTGCTTCAGGTGGTTATCTGGCTGGGAGTGGATACGGATCTGCTGAAGCTTCTGTCAGCACTTATTGTGGCGGTGTTCCTGTGGCAGTTCCAGTCAGGAAGTGCTCTCTTAAAACCGGCGAGAAAGGGAGGAAAGAGCTGATGCTGGAGGTAAAAAATATATCCAAAACCTTTAATCTGGGAACGGTGAATGAGAAACAGGCCTTAAGAGGCTTAAGCCTGACCCTTAAAGACGGCGATTTTGTCACGGTCATCGGGGGAAACGGGGCAGGAAAGTCCACGCTTTTGAATGCCATAGCAGGTACCTGGATGGTGGATGAAGGAAGGATTCTCATCGACGGCCAGGATGTGACAAAGCTTCCGGAGTACAGAAGGGCCAAATTTTTAGGCCGTGTATTCCAGGATCCTATGAACGGCACGGCGGCTACCATGGGGATCGAGGAGAACCTGGCCCTGGCCTTCCGGCGGGGGGACAGGCGCACCCTGAAGAACGGAATCAACAATAATGAGAGGAAGATGTACAGAGAGCTTTTGGCGAAACTGGGGCTGGGACTGGAAAACCGGATGACCTCCAAGGTAGGGCTTCTGTCCGGAGGGCAGAGGCAGGCACTGACTCTTCTGATGGCTACGTTAAAAAAGCCGAAGCTGCTGCTTCTGGATGAACATACGGCGGCTCTGGATCCCAAGACAGCGGCTAAGGTTTTAGAGACCACAGAGACAATCGTCAATCAGGATCGTCTGACCACACTGATGATTACCCACAACATGAAGGATGCCATCCATATCGGCAACCGCCTGATTATGATGAGCGACGGGCAGATTATCTACGATGTGTCAGGGGAGGAGAAAAAGAAGCTGACAGTAGAGGATTTGCTTCATAAGTTTTCTGAGGCAAGCGGCGGTCAATTTGCCAATGACCGGATGATGCTTGCAAAATAGTTACAGGCCGTTATCTGGCAGAGGGTATTGAGTATGCAGGAATTTGGAAGAGATTTGGCAAAGGATTTGGTGGAGGAGGGGATCCGGCAGCTTCGGGCAAAGGGAGTTGACGGTTTTTCCTCCAGGGCTGTGGCCGAGACCTGCCACGTGTCCTGTGCGGCTCCGTTTAAGCATTTTAAGGGCCGCAGGGAGTTTTTTCTTGCCATGTCGGAAAGATTGGACGAAGGCCTCTTGAAACGCCTGGAGGCTGTGAAAGACAGATGGGGGGAGGATTACAAATCTGCCCATCTGAACATGAATGAGGCGTATATACGGTATCTGTGTGAGAATCCGTTCCTGATTAACGGGACCTTCTGGAAAACCATCGATGAAGGGCCGGCAGGTATCCATAAGTGGAAAAGCTTTCAGCTGATGGTGAAGCAATTTGTGCTGTACTGCAAGGAGAAGGAGATTCCGGAGGAGGTATACAGAAGCTATTATTTTAATTTCCAGACCCTGGCTTACGGGGCTGTCTTTGTCATTGTCAACGGCCTGCTTATGCCCGGCGTGGATCCCATACCGGATATTCTGGATCTGCAGGAGAGGATCTACAGGAATCTGGAGAGGGTGATCAGAAGGTAAACAGTCTTTACAGAGGCATTTTCTTTTGTTATAATGAAGTTACAATTAACAGTCTCAGAAAGAGGTGAGGATATGACAGAGAAAGAGCTTATTACAGTAACGATTGACCGGTATACGGATCTGCAGCGTATTAAAAAAGCCAACGGTGATTACAAAAATACAGAATTAGATTATTTGATTAAGGTGACAGTTGCAAAGCTGGTTTCTCTTGGAGTATCTGTTGAGGATATAACTCTGTAAGAAAATCAAATGATTAAAAGGCCGCTGCCTGGTGAGAGAAATTTCACAGGGCAGCGGTTGTTTATTTGATTTGCCAATACCCTTTCGTATCGGAACCAACCCGTTGGAGGACACCTTTGTTTTTAAGGGATTTAATTCTTGAAGAGATTGTTTTTCGGCTCACGCCCAGTTTTTCCGCCAGGACAGCATAGGTGTAGGCAGGATCTTCGAGTAACAGAAATAAAAGCTTTTGCTCTGCCTCAGTCACCTTCTCAGTCACCTTCTCAGTCACCCCTTCCGTTACCTTATAGAGCGAAGTGCGCACGATTCGGTCTTCAGCGGCTATGAATTGTATCATAACATCACTAGGATGAATTGTGTATTCCGGTAGTGGTGAGCCATCTTCTTCACAAGACTGACAAATTTTTTCGATACCGCGTCCCCAGCTTTCAATGAGGCCAGATAAATAATATACATTAGCAATAGAGGGGTTATATGGACGGGAAGCGTGTTTGGACATTAAACTGTCAATGGTCCAGTTTTCCGGTAGCTTTCCACAGTTTGCAATATAAAGATGATCTTCATAAACACTGATTTGGATGGGTGTGCAAGATTCATATTGCTTGTGGCATAAGGCGTTCAGCAAAGCTTCCCTCAGAGCTGCATCCGGGACAAAGTATCGTTCTATTCGTTGTATTCCCTCGTAGGAAATTTTTGCTTTCATATATTTGAGATGAAGGACTTCGATAATCTTATCAATCTGCTCTAAAATGGAACCATGGATTTCATCCTGGTAACGAAGGTCAGCATCTGTTTCAAAGAATCCAATTTTAGTATACGAGCCAAGCTGCCACTTGTCGGGCTCTTTGCTAAACAAGAGCATGGCTGCATTTGTATAGTGTCCGGCATTGGTCAGGTGGAGCTTTTCCATCAAGTCTGCCTTTGACTCTGACAGAACGCGCTCGTCAATCCTTCCCTTTTTTGCGGCCATAGTTTTGAATTTCTGAACCAGAGCATCGTCGATATCTTCAATGGTGAAACCGGGGAGAGGCATATTATCCCAGGAAGTGCCACGTTTGCGGAGAATGAAGCTTTCCAGTTCAGAAGCAGAGAGCATTTGTATGGTGCTTCCGCTGCGGTAATAGTAAATTCCTTTGCAGGAAATAGCAACAGGATAGGGTGGAACTACAATTTCAATATATTCTTTTCCGTCTTTCTCTAATCTGTTTACATCTACAACAATGATCATGGCATTGCGGACCTTATTGGGGATGTCCTCTAAAAGTTTACGGGTATTGTCAAGCCCTATAATATGCCCGTTATCATCACATCCAATATAAATCTTCCCGCCCTGGGCATTGGCAAAACCACAGATCCATTCAAGATAGTTATCTCGCCACTTGGCTTTCCATTCTATATTCTGATTTTCAGGCATTGCGTTGTTCCTCACATTTCTTGATGTATTTTCCGCTTTTAATTCGAGCGTCTGCAGGCTTTTCTGCCGTTTCTGGTATAATCCATATCTGACCGGTCCGCTGGACGCCTTCAATACGGTTCTCCTTACAAAGAATTGCTACCCGCCGTCTGGAGAGTCCCCATTTTTCGGCGGCTTCACTCGTTGAAATATATTTCATGACAGTCGCTCCTTGTTTCTTTGCTATATCTATTATATTCACAATGGAGAATAATATCAAGAAATATCCCCAAAATAGAAAATTTTACAAAAGAGAAATAAAGGTATTGCATTTCTATAGAAACAGTGATAAAATTTTACCAAAGGTTAACGGTGTTAACCACCAACGACCTGGCAGGCGGCGCGAAGCGACGTGTGCCGATTCATATGTACAAGGAGGAGAGGACATGAAAAAAGTAGTTACTAAGAGACTGGCTCCGGTACTGCTTGCGTCCAGCATGGTTGTTATGGCTGGATGTTCATCTGGCGGTTCCCAGACGGAGACCACCACGGCAACACCTGAGACCACCACCACAGCGGCGGCAGCTGCCGGAACGTACACGGCCGGTACCTATACCGGAGAGGGGCAGGGCTTTGGCGGAACTGTGACTGTAGCCATTACGGTAGACGCTGATTCCATTACGGACGTGAAGATTGAAGGGCCGGATGAGACGGAGAATATCGGAGGCGCCGCTTTTGAGGAGCTGGCTAATCAGGTAAAGGACGCCCAGAGCGCGGAGATCGACGGTGTATCAGGAGCAACCCTTACATCAAACGGTGTAAAAGAAGCAGCAGCCATGGCAATCGCTCTTGCCAAAGGTGAGGAAGTCAGCGCAGGGGGCGGAGAACTGACCTTCACCGCAGGTACATACACAGGTGTAGGAGCAGGATATAACGGAGATGTATCTCTTGATGTTACATTCAGCGACAGCGCAATTACGGATATCGTGGTAAATACTTCAGGAGAGACCAATCACGTGGGAACTCCGGCATTTGACATTATGTTCCCGGATGCTATCGAGGCAAACGGTTCCGGTATTGACAGCGTATCCGGCGCTACCTTTACCAGCCGTGCTGTGAAGGATGCTTTAAATGACGCGGCAGAGCAGGCCGGTGTATCGGATCTGGCAGCGTTCAAGAAGAACACGGTGGTTCATGAGGCTGGAGAAGACATTGAGGTTACTTATGACGTGGTTGTTGTCGGCGGCGGCGGAGCCGGTATGGCAGCGGCAGCAGAGGCGGCATTAAGCGGCAAGACGGTTCTGATCATGGAAACAAACGCTGAGATCGGCGGCAACACTCTGGTTTCCGGCGGTGCATACCAGTCGGTTATGCCTTATCTGGTATGGGATCCTAAGGATCCGGACGCAACAACCGGTACCTGGGAGTACAACGGAGAATCCTATGACAAGGTAATGTCCACACAGGGCTGTATCGACACCTTAAAGACGATTCTGGAGTGGTCTGAGGAGCCTTTCGATGAGGATTATTACAAGAATAATGAATATATCATCGGCGAGATTGATGATTTAAGCAAGCATGGCGTTCATGCTGAATATCTGGATACCCTGAAGGCCTTGAAGGCAGAGATCAAAGAATATCTGGCATGGGCACAGCCGAAGCTGGATGCCGGCACTCCGGAGAATGAGATTACCCTGTTCTCTACGGTTAACCTTCATATTTTCCAGACTTACTACGGCGGTTTAAGACAGAGCAGCGACAAGTCTGAGTGGATTTACGGTGATTATGAGCTGGTTTCCCAGTTTATTAACGAGGCCCAGGGCTTAAAAGAGTGGCTGAGGGATCAGGGCTCCTACTTCAATGACGCAACACAGCCAACCCTTATCGGTGCTCTCTGGTACAGAGAGAATGAGTTTGCAGGCGGCGATCTGGACGGCGACGGCAAACCGGAAGTACCGGCACAGTGGGGTACCTATTTTGCAACCACCCAGAATACCGTGCTGAATACGGCTCCTACGGCAAAAGACAACCAGATCATGCTTCGTACCACGGCAGAGCATCTGATCGTGGAGGACGGCAAGGTCACAGGCGTGGAAGCGGTTCAGTATGACGGCACCAAAGTAACCGCCCATGCCAACAACGGTGTGGTTCTTGCAACCGGCGGTTTCGCTGCCAACATTCAGAAGGTTATGGATACCAACCAGTACTGGGATAAAAAGTTTATCACTGCCAGCACCAAGACAACCAACCGGAATTCTCTGGACGGAAGCGGTATCGCCATGGGCGAGGAAGTAAATGCCGGCACAACCGGCGAGGGCTGGACCCAGATGATGCCTATCTCCTGGATTGACAACGGAAATCTTTCCTTTGGCGCAGGTACCTATGCGGTTTACATTAACCCCACCACAGGCAAGAGATTCGTAAATGAGTCTGCAGAGCGTGATGTTCTGTCTCTGGGCGAATTTGAGAATGGCGTTGAGTACGGCGGTTCTCAGGGCGTGTTCCTGGAGTTCTCCAATGCAGATGTGATGGTTGGGCGTCCTTATCCCTATGATGATTACACCAACAATGTATCTGGTAAGGAGCAGGTTGACGGCAGAGTTTACTTTGTGACCAGCCCGGCGGAACTGCAGACAGTTCTTGACAACTTTGGCATGGAAGCAGATCCGGCGGCCATCTATGCAACCATCGAGGCATACGATAAGGCAATCATGGAAGGCAAACAGCCGGAGGATGCAGGCAAGAGCCAGGCAAGCAACCTGATCGGTAAGGCAGACAAGGATTCCAGCGATAATTATGAGGCAGGCACCTACAAGTTAGACGGCGAACTGCTTCGTGTAAGAATCATGGCTCCGTCTACCCACCATACTATGGGCGGACTGACGGTTGACATCAACCGTCACGTACTGGACGGAGACGGCAACGTGATTCCGGGTCTGTATGCAGCCGGCGAGGTTACCGGCGGTATCCATGGCGGAAACCGTCTGGGCGGCAATGCTATCGTAGAGATCTTTGTATCCGGACGTACGGCGGCGCAGGCCATTGTTGAGGATAATAAATAATATACAGAAGTAACAGATTAAAAAGCGGGTGTTCCCTGGAAGGGTCTGGGGAGCATCCGCTTTTTATTGACAGCTTTTGCACAAATGGATATACTATAGCTGAATTTAACTTACCTGAGAGGAGAGGGCTTATGGCACTGATAGAACTGCATTTACATACGTCGGAGAGCAGTCCCTGCGGAAGAGTTCCGGCTAAGAAGGGAATGACGATGTACAGGGAAGCCGGCTATGACGGGGTAGTAGTTACGGATCATTTCAGCAGAGATGTACACGGCAGAAAGGATGGCCGGAGATGGGAGCAGGTGGTGGAAAAGTTCCTGGAAGGATACAAAAAGGCCAAGAGGGAAGGGGAAAAGCTGGGCCTTAAGGTTTACTTGGGGATGGAGCTTCGGTTTCCCCATGATGAGAATGATTTTCTGGTGTACGGACTGGATGAAGGGTATATTCTGGCTCATCCGTGGCTCTATGAGAGGGAGCTGTATCAGGTATACAGAGAGATGAATCAAGCCGGGATTGAGATTTTCCAGGCCCATCCCTTCCGGGGCAGCTGCAGCCCGGCAGATCCGAAGTGCTTAAGCGGCGTGGAGATTCTCAACGGAAATCCACGGCACAATTCCCACAATGATATGGCCCGGGCCTGGGCCAAGGAGCAGGCATTGACAGGGATCTGCGGGTCGGATTTTCATCAGGCGGAGGATCTGGCCGGAGCAGGGATCTGTGTTCCGGTTCTTCCGGAATCGGAAAAGGAACTGGCGCAGGTGCTGAAGGCAGGGGCATTTACCTTCAGAATGTAGCAGAGCCGCGTGCAAGATCCTCCAGTGTGATGTGGGAAAAGTACTCATATACCATTTTGTCAAATCCCTTCCACATAGGAAGGGTACGGCACTTGGGGCTTCTTGCGCAGTCTTCGGCATTGGGAGCAAGGCAGGCCACAGTGGCAAGGGTTCCTTCGGTCAGGGTTAAGATCTCCCAGACCGTATATTCCGAGGGGGAGCGGGTCAGCCTGTAGCCGCCGCCTTTGCCGCGAAGGCCTTTTAACAGTTTCTCTTTTACCAGAATCTTTAAGATAATCTCTAAGTATTTCTCTGATATCTCCTGTCTGGAAGCAATCTCGCCCAGCGGGATGTAACCGTCTCTGTCCTGTTGCGCCAAATCTACCATCACACGCAAAGCATATCTTCCTTTTGTAGAAATCATATAGAATCTCCTTGTAAGTAAACCTGCATACACCCAGCGGTGGATGTACCACCACACATGAAAGCCTGGCGAGCGCACTTGGCGTACCTGAATTTATGCCGTCTGTTCGGCAGCGTATTTTTAAAGTAATGATTGCCAACTGTATTGTGATATTTCGTGTCACATCTGGACAAATGGAAAATTATTTACCAGATTATCGTCCATTTCCATCATATTCAAAATACGGCTTGCTGTTCCGGAAGGGTGGTTTGTCCCTGCTTCCCAGGCTTCTACCGTTTTTGCTGAAACTCCCATATAACCAGCAAACAGTTTTTGCGATAATCCGGTCTTCTTCCTTATATGCTGAATTTCTTTCGCATTATAAGTTTTTACTGGCATAACAGCTGCGATTCGCCGTTGCAAGTGTTTTTCTTTGCTTTGAGCATCTTCAATGGCTTCTGCCAAACCGGTCATAATACTTTCATATACATGTTCCATCGCACACCTCCTGCTACAGACTTTTTTCCAATATCTGGATCATCTTTTTGATGTTATTACACTCTGCTTTTGTCAGGTTGTCTTTTTCTTTTTTGGGATAAATCGTTATAAGGTAGATTGTCTCCGGATTTTTTAATAATGCTAACTCAAGCCTTCTCATATCATCATCTGAAAGGCCTAATAGTTTCCAGTTTCTAGTGAATTCTTTGGTCTGAATAAATGTTCTTATCATTTGATTTCCTTTTGCTATTTATAATATACCCTATTTAATAGGGTGTGTCAATATAGTAAAAATGGTCTGGTAAATAATATGGAAAGCGAATTTCTGACGAAGCTTTTAAAGACATGGATGTACTTAATTTTACATCCATTTTTTGATTAATTGATAAAACTATGTAATAGGTGATATTTTTCTTTATAATATCAAAAAGAGAACTATAATTCAATAGAATACAAAAAAGAAAAATGGAGAAATTACTAATAGTTTAAATCAGTACCAGAGATCTAAATCTGTGAAAAAATAGAAAGGAGCGTAAAAGGCCATGGAGAAAGGAAAAGCCAGTATCCATTTTGAGGAGCCGCCATTCATCGCCGGAATGGCCAGTGTGGCGGGAAAGAAGGAGGGCCAGGGGCCGTTAGGGCATCTGATTGATGTGATTGAGCAGGATGACATGTGTGGGAAAGAGAACTGGGAGGCAGCGGAAAGCGCGATGCAGAAAAAAGCAGCCCAGCTGGCTATCAAAAAGAGCGGGACAGAAAAAGAAAAAATCCGCTATCTCTTTGCCGGGGATCTGTTGGGCCAGCTGATTGCCACCTCCTTCGGCACTGCAGACTTAGAGATTCCCACCTTCGGGTTATACGGGGCTTGTTCCACCATGGGAGAAGCCATAGCCCTGGGAGCCATGACCGTCCACGGAGGATACGCAGAACAGGTTCTCTCTATGGCATCCAGCCATTTTGCCACGGCAGAAAAGCAGTTTCGTTTTCCCCTGGCATACGGGAACCAGCGTCCCTTTTCCGCCACCTGGACGGTGACAGGGTGCGGCGCGGTAGTCATAAGAAAAGGCGGCCAGGGCATAGCAAAAATCACCGGTGTGACAGTTGGAAGAATCGTGGACTTTGGCGCCAGAGATTCCATGAATATGGGAGCAGCCATGGCTCCTGGGGCAGTTCACACCATTCTCCAGAACTTCGAAGACTTCGATGTAGACGAAACCTACTATGACCGGATTATCACCGGCGACCTGGGAGAGGTTGGAAGAAAGATTGTTTTGGACATGATGAAAGAAGAAGGCCATGACCTGGAGTCTGTATATATGGACTGCGGCATCGAAATCTTTGACAAGGAAAAACAGGATACCCATGCCGGAGGAAGCGGCTGCGGCTGTTCCGCCGTCACCCTGTGTTCCATGATTCTCCCCAAGATTCAGAGAGGTGAGTGGAAACGGGTTTTATTTCTCCCCACCGGTGCCCTCCTGTCCACAGTCAGCTTCAATGAAGGAAAAAGCATCCCGGGAATTGCCCACGGAGTTATGATAGAATGCATATAGGGCATAAAGGCATATAGCGTATAGGATGTATATAACGTATGATGTATGTAACGTATGTAGCAGCAGCCGATATGGGCTGTGGAAAAAGACAAGCACCAAATCAGCACAGAAAGGAAGACACACAGATGGATTATATAAAAGCATTTCTTGTAGGCGGAGCTATCTGCGGCCTTGTACAGATTCTTCTGGACAAGACCAAAATGCTGCCAGGCCGGGTCATGGTAACCCTTGTAGTCACAGGCAGCATTCTGGGATTTTTAGGCATCTACGAGCCCTTTGCCAAATGGGCCGGAGCCGGAGCTACGGTACCTCTCCTGGGCTTTGGAAACACACTGTGGAAGGGAGTCATGGAAGGAATCCAGACCGACGGCCTTTTAGGCGTATTCAAAGGCGGCTTCACAGCCAGCGCCGCAGGAATCTGCGGAGCCTTAGTGTTCGGATACCTGGGCTCCCAGATATTTAAACCCAAAATGAAATGATAGACAGACGTTGCCGTCAAAGCCAAAACAAGGTATGAATGTATGCCATGATGCCAGGAAAAAATGCCATATTCATTTAGCTAGAGATAACGTAGCCCGGAGAGGGCATGATACACTTTCTTCCAGGGTACTTGAAGACCATCGGTACTTAGGTGCTGTATTTTAGCACCTTACGTACCGCTATGCTCTTCACGTCACCCTCCAGGTATGTGTTCACACTAGGCTCGAAAAGACCTCGCCAAGTGTTCACCGAAGCGCGAGCGTGCCCAGGAAGAAAGTGTATCATGCCCTCTCCGGGCGGCCTCTCATCCAGCCTCTTTCCCCAAAACCTGAAGAATTCTATATAAATATGATATATTTTGGATTTAGCATCCCCATAAAATTAGTTATAATACATATAAAGACGGCCGACTTTATCTGAAAATACAATAATTCAGACAAAAATCAGAAACAAAAGAAAGATAACAGACAGCACATAACACATAACAGACAACAGAAACCACAACTCACAACTTACAACTCAAAAAAGAAGGAGGTAGTCAAAACCAGAATGAAAATAGGAATACACTTCGGACACTGGGGCAGCTTCTATGGACAGCTGGGAGTGAAAACCTGCCTGAAACAGGCAAAGGAGGCAGGAGCAGATGTCTTCGAGTTTTTTCCCACGGAAGAAATGTTCTCCCTGGAAAAAGAAAAAATAAAAGACTTAAGAAAGTACATAGAAGACCTTGCCATCACCCCGGTATTCACATTCGGATACCCGCCAGGCTGGGATATGGCAGGCGACGACGAGACTCTCAGAGAGAAAGCAGTGGAGCATCTGAAACGGGCTATAGAGGGAATGGGCCTTTTAGGCGCAGCCGACATTGGCGGAATTGTATACTCCAACTGGCCTGCAGACTATTCGCATCACATCATTGAACCGGACGAGAAAAAAAGAAAGACCGAAAACTGCATCAACGGCCTGAGGAAAGTGATGAAGACAGCCGAGGACAATCAGGTGACCGTAAACCTGGAGATTGTAAACCGGTTTGAACACTACCTTATGAACACGGCGGCAGAGGGGATTGCAGTCTGTAACGCAGTGGGCAGCCCTAACTGTAAGCTGCTTCTGGATTGTTTCCACATGAATATTGAGGAGGATGACATTCCTGAGACAATCCGGAATTCCAAAGGTTACATCGGCCATTTCCATGTAAGCGAGCCTAATAGAAAGGTACCATATCATACCAGCCGGACACCCTGGAAAGAAATAGGAGCAGCGTTAAGAGAAATCGGATATGATAAATCTGTCATCGTAGAATCTTTTTACAAGAGCGGCGGTGAGCAGGGACACGATATGAGAATGTGGAGGGATCTTGCAGAGGACCTTAGCATAGACGGACGGCTGGCGTTGGCTGAACAGGGGATAGCGTATATTCGGAATCAGTTTGGAGGGACGAAAGATGATTTTTGATAAGATGAGTCTGGCATCCAAGACGGCGGTTGTGACAGGAGCAGCCCACGGAATCGGAAAGGCCTGTGCCCTGGCTCTTGCCCAGGCAGGAGCGGATGTGATGGTGGTGGATATAAATGAAAAGGTAGCTGACACGGCAGAGGAGATACGGCAAATCGGCAGAAAAGCCATCTCCATGACTGGGGATATCACGGACGAGAAGCAGATGACAGAGTGTATGAACCGTGTCCTTCGGGAATGGGATAAGGTGGATATCTGTTTTTGCAATGCCGGTACGTTTCAGGATATACCGGCGGAGGATATGCCGTTGGAAGAGTTTGAGAGAGTTATCCGGGTGAATCTGACAGGGGCTTTTATCACAGCCCGGGCAGCGGGAAAGACCATGATAGAAAGGGGAGTTCCCGGCTCCATCGTGCTGACGGCATCTATGTCGGGGCATATTGCCAATATCCCTCAGTGCCAGTGCGCCTACAACGCGTCAAAGGCAGGGGTGATTATGCTGGGCAAGAGCCTGGCGGTGGAGTGGGCCAGACATGGAATCCGTGTAAATACCATAAGCCCCGGATATATCAGGACCTGGAGCGATGAGCCGCTGAAGCCGGAGGAGGTGGGAACTTCCAATTTTGAACAGTGGACCCCTCTGAGACGTTTCGGACAGGCGGAGGAGCTGCAGGGGTTGGTTGTGTATCTGGCAGGGGATGCGTCTGGCTTTGTTACGGGTTCGGATTATGTCATTGACGGGGGATATACTGCATTTTAGGGGCAGGTATGGGAGTATGAAATTATACAGAAACAGGAGGAAATAAGAACATGAGGAAGTATAAGAAGAGACTGGCAGGTATGATTCTGTGTGCTGCAATGGCAGGAAATCTGCTGACTGGCTGCAGTTCATCTGGTGATTCAGGGCAGCAGGGTGCAGACGGGGCTGGTACGGCTGGAAGCCAGGTGCAGGAGACGCAAGGAACCGGGCAGGAGAAGGAGACTGAGGCCCCGGCGGCTTCTGGCAAGTCTGAAAATGTGCCCGAGATTCGTCTTGTAAGCTGGATGACACCGTCGGATCCTAAGACAAAACCGGTCTATGAGGCGATTATGGACTTTGCGGCGGATCACAGTTCGGAGTTTTCGCTGGAGCATGAAAATATCTTAGGGGATGAGCTGAAGGCAAAAATCAAGACGGACGTGGCCAGCAATACGGTGCCGGATGTTTTTCTTTACTGGGGCAGCGGAGGCAATTCTGCCATGCTTTTGGATGCGGATGTGATTATACCGTTTGACGAGTATCTGGAGGCTTCCACACAGATTAAGAGGGAGCTGTTTGACCAGTTCCAGCTGGAGCTGCCAAAGACTCTTGATGATATGATTGCGGTGGGGCAGGTATTTTATGAGAATGGAATCGTTCCGTTTGCCATGGGATCTAAGGGCGGCAACCCGGCTCATGAGTTTGCGGCCGAAATCCTGGGACAGATGCCGGACTGCCAGGAGGATTTCCGGATGATTAATGAGGAGTATACGGTGGATACGCCCAATATAAGAAAGACGTTTGAGATTATTCAGACTATGCGGGAGAACCATCTGTTCCCGGCGGATACCATTTCCATCGGAGACTGGGACCAGCATTTTGCCATGTACAATGAGGGAAAGGCGGCTATGATTTATGCCTGGACATGGCAGCTGTCTAATATGTCTCAGGAGATGGCGGACAAGACAGTTATTATCCCGGCTCCGGTTATGCCGGGAGGGACAAGGGATACTGCTAATTTTGCCAGGTCCGGCGGTGATATGGGATATGTGATTTCCAGAAATGCATGGGAGGATCCGGATAAGAGGGCAGCGATTATCACACTGGTGGATTATCTTTATTCTAAGGAAATTCAGGAATTGGTTCTCTACAGCGGCGGAGGGATTCCTTCCCGGCTGGATACGGAGGTGGATGCATCCCGGGTGGCAACGCCGAAGCTGGCGGAGGTTATTAATTTTGCCAAGGGCAAGGAGTCTTGTCCTAACCTGCCTCAGGCATGCCCGAAGACGGAGTGCTGGACGGATTTTGCGGATGGTATTGATGAGCTGATGGCTGGAATCAGCACGGCGGAGCAGGTGCTTGAGAATATTGACCAGTCTCTTGCCGGAGCAAAGGAAAACTGAGAATGACAGGGTCCGGGAATCCCTCAGGGATTCCCGGATTACATAGGAGAGGGATTGTATGAATGTGAGGAACCGAAGTAGAAACAGGGCGAAAAAGGGAAAGTGGCTGTTTTCTTTCAGTTTCCAGCTCCCGTCATTTGTTCTGTATACTGTTTTTTTAATCTTGCCTATGGTGGCGTCTCTGTATTTTTCCCTTCTGAAATGGGACGGAATCACGGCGGCAAGATTTGTAGGCGGTAAAAATTTTGTGGATTTGTTTGTTCATGACCGGTATTTTAAGAAGGTTATCTTAAACACGGTAAAAAGCATGATAGCCGGTGTGTGTATTCAGCTTCCTCTGGCTATGGTACTGGCGTATCTTGTCTATCGTACCACCCGGGGGTTTCATTTTTTTCAGTCTGTGTATTTTGTGCCGGTGGTTATTTCGGCTACGGTGATTGGCTTAATGTTTTCACTGTCCTGGAACACAAATCCCGAAAACTCCCCGTCCATGACTCCCGCTGCAATCTTAAAATTCCTTACTGCATGGCTGGGCACAGAGCAGGCAATCTGGTCTGTCAGGACACCCCACTGATACGGAATCAGACGGTCATTCACAATATCCAGATACCGCTCCCAAAACTCTGATTTGATACGGATTTTATTCATCCCTTTTCCCCTTTCCGCTCCCCTCTAAGGAAATCACTATATTCCTTAGGAGTGCAGCCCTCATACTTCTTAAACACGGAGATAAAATAACTGTTATTCTGAAATCCCGTCATATCAGCCACCTCATTCCCCTTAAGCCCGTCAATGGAAAGCAGAAGCTTTGCCTTCTCCAGGCGGTACTCCGTAAGATACTGGACAAAAGACTTCCCCGTCTCCCTCTTAAACAACTCCGAAAAATAATTCTTATTGAGAAACACCACCTCGCTCATAGACTCCAGCGAAATATCCTCATGATAATGGTCATCAATATAATTTAACGCCTTACGGACCACCCGGTTGTACCCGTTCTCGTCCGCCGGCATATCCGCTGTGGCAACCTCCGCCTTCAGCTTCCGAATCTCCGTCTCCATACGCCTTAGCCTTTGACGGTGCTTCTGCTTCTGAAGCCACTCCATCTTCACACTTTTCAAAAGATTGTACATTTCATCCGGCTGAACCGGCTTAAGAATATACCCTCTGGCACCGCCTGCGATGGCTGCCTTCGCATATTCAAAATCCGTATAGGCACTTACAAAAATACACGCGTTCTCCAAATTCATCCCATTTAACGCCTCCAGAAGCCGGATTCCGTCACACCCTGGCATCCGTATATCCGAAATCAGAATATCCGGTTTCAAATCCCGGCACAGCTTCATGGCCTCCTCCCCTCCGCCGGCCTGGGCAGCCACCTGGATCCCCAGATGAAACGACCTTATCAAATCCATCATCAGATACCGGACATTCTCCTCGTCATCTGCGATAATCGCTTTCAGCTCCCCCATCTCTTTCCTCCTCATCCACAGGAATACAAAACGAAACCGTTGTCCCCCTGCCAGGCTCACTGGCGATTTTCAAACAACCTCCCTCCCCATACTCCAGGAAAAGGCGCTTATTGATATTCTTCAACCCAATACTGTCCCGGCTGCCTTCCAGTCTCTTGGTCAGCACCCGCTCCCCCCTTGCATAATCCCGAATATCCTCCAAAAGCAGCGAAAGCCTCTCCCAGTCCATGCCCATTCCATTGTCCTTTACCTCCACGAAAAGCCTTCCATCCGCCACCCTGCCAGTCAGCATAATCCAGCGTACCCCTTCCTTCAGTTCCAGGCCGTGAATAAACGCATTCTCCACCAAAGGCTGGATGAGAAGACGTGCCATTTTACACCCCAGCGCCAGCGGATCCACCCGGTAAAGCACCTGGATAGACTGCTTAAAACGGTACTCCTGAATCCGGATGTAATTCTTCACATACGCCAGTTCCTCCTCAAACGTCACCTTTTCCTGGCTGTCATTCAGCAGATACCGGTACATCATAGCCAGAGACTCCGCAATCGTCTCAATGTCATTCCTGTCCCCCTGAATCGCCAGGCTTCGAATCAGCTCAAAAGAATTGGCAAGAAAATGAGGATTAATCTGGGCCTGCAGCGCCAGCAGCTTCGCATTGATATTCTCCGTCTTAATCTCCGCCATCTTTGTCATCATATCATCCATCTTCGCAATCATAGAATTGTATCCCTGCTCCAGAATCCGTATCTCCTCAAACCGGCTGATAGTGTGAATCTCCACCAATTCCCCGGACTCCAGCCCCTTCATTCTTCCCGTCAGCTTCTGAAGCGGTCCTGTCAGGTAGCCAGAATACTTATAGACACAGAGAACCGACAGCGGCAGCATAACAAGCAGAAGAAGCACAAGAGACGTAAGGTTATCCATCAAACTCTTAAACACAAAATCATTGCTGTAAACCACATGAAGCCGCCACCCATTGTCCAGAACACAGCAAAGGCTGCAGCCTGAAAGCCCCTTCCCCGACAAAAGCCGGTCAAACAGCTCCCCCTCCTTCCTGCCCTCCTCATATAACTCCTCCGGAATCCAGACAGTCCCGCCATCCTCCGTCCCAAGATACGCCAGGCAATAAGGATTGTCATTGATAGGCCTCAAAAGCTCCTCCAGATACGAAGCCCTCATGTCAATCTGAAGAATCCCCCGCCTTCCCCTGCTCCGGTCCATGCGGTAAATATTTTTCAGATACGAAAAAACCACAATCTCCTTCCCCTCCATCTGATAAGAAGGGCAAAAAGGCAGAACGAAACAATCATCCTCCCCCATATCATAAAGAGACTGATTCTCCCGAAGAAGTTCCCTCCTCACCGAAGAATCCGTGGTATACAGCTTCCCATAATCATCCAGCCAGTAAATATCCGCCACAAAAGGCACTGCCCGCCGAAACGCCTGAAACTGCTTCTCCGTATTCTTCAAAAAAGCAAGACTCTCCCTGGTCCATTGAGAATTGCCCTTATCATACTCCGGCCACTGCGTCAGGCTCTCAATCACCTGATACTGCAGGACATCCAGCTGATTCAGCATATGATTCAGGCTGTTTCCAGCCTGCTCCGACATGGTTACAATCTCCTCCCTGTTCTGCCGCACCGTATAAAGATAAATTTGATGCAGATGAAGGCCGCTTATGCACACCGTAACCAGTAAAATCAAAACAAGATTCCATCGAACCATATCCGATTTTATCGTCCTCTGCATAAAACGGCCCCCTTCCACTCATATTACCCTTCCATATCCCAAAGCTCATCCCGCTCCAGATACGCTCCCAGTGGATTCCGTCCCGGCTCCGTGCATAACCGATACAAGAACGCCCCTCATTGGTATACGGCTTCATCTGTCCCGAATACCACATCTCATACACCCCGTCCCTCAAAATCACACTGGGACGATTCAGTTCATCCCCGTCCCATTCCGATTCCGGATTAGGCCGCAGCACCTCAACCGGCGGCGTCCATAAAATCCCATCCCGGCTCTCACTGTAGGCAATACACTCATGAGGCCTCCAGGAAAACCACATCTTAAAAACATCACCCTCCATTAAGACAGACAAGTCAAAACAAGTGCCATACTCCCCGCCCAGAACCGGATTCCCCTCATACTTCCTCCATCCATCCTTGGTTCCATAGGGATATACCGCCAGATTCTCCGGCGTATCCCAGAAAAACCGGTCCTCATACCTGGTCACAAAAAAACCCTCATCCGCCAGCTTCTTATCATATACAAGCATTTTTCCACGCTCCTTTCCCAAACAGTTCCTTTCCTGTCCCTTGGCCGGCCCTGCCGCTTACTGCCGTCCCTTATTCCTCAGCATCCTGCCGCTTACTGCCGTCCCTTGCTCCCCGGCTGGCCCTGCCGCTTACTGTTGTTCCTTATCCCTTCACCGACCCAGCCGTCATTCCCTTCACAATCTGCTTCTGGAACAGGGCATAACAGACAATCACCGGAATCACCATAATCATAACCGTAGCCGTTATCAGCCCATAGTCAGCAGCATACTGGGACTTCATGTTATAACACACCTGATTCAACGTAATCAGATTCTGTTTCGAAACAATCAAAAGACTCAAAAACAAATCATTCCAGCAGTTAATCAATACAAACGTCCCCACCGTGGCAAGCCCTGCCTTAGACAACGGCAGCATAATTTTCACAAACGTCTGAAAACGGTTGCACCCGTCGATTCTCGCCGCATCCTCCAGCTCATCCGGCAGCCCCTCCATAAAAGGCACCAAAATAAAAATGCTGAACGCCAGGTTCGTCACAATAAACGCCAAAATAATCCCAACCCTGGTATTTAAAATCCCCACACTCCTGAAAATAAGGATAAACGGAATAATAATCGCATTGATAGGAATCATAATTCCCAGAGAATAATAATTATAAACCCTTTTACTCTTCCAGACCTTCGCAATGATATACGCGCTCATAGAGCTTAAAATCACCACCGCAGTCAAAGACACCACTGCATACATGATACTGTTAAACAAATGAATCGGAATATCCGCCGCCACGAAGCTCTCTGCATAATTCTCCCACTCCGGGTTTTTCGGCAGCCCAAAGGGCGAGCCATAAATCTCCTCACTGGACTTTAACGAACATATCCCAATCCAGAACAATGGATACAGAGTCAGCAATGCCGTCACCGAAAGCACCACATACCGCAAAACAGAAAAAGGGTTCCATCTTCTTTTCATTCGCCCCTCCTAATCCTTCCTGTTAAGAAATGCAAACACGCCATTTACCACAAACGTAACCACCAGAGCCAGAACCAGCATACAGACTGCCACCGCCGTGCCCCTTCCGATAGAAGAATCCACGAAAGCCTCCTTATACATGTAGATGGACAGAAACGTACTCTCCGCCCCCGGCCCTCCCTGGGTCATCAGATACGGAATATCAAAGGTCTTGATAGACCCCGTAAGACAGATAACCAGACATACCTGAATCATCCCCTTAATATTCGGTATGACAATCAGAAAAAACGTGCTCACCGAGTTGGCCCCGTCAATACAGGCACT
>Ga0137297_10612_pt1 | contig 25222 bp, 20 predicted proteins | sample RamsorincwithD2O_FD_97191 | JGI IMG/M metagenome (GOLD analysis project Ga0137297, IMG submission 97191) | Mouse cecal microbial communities from Vienna, Austria - Mucin amended with D2O | ecosystem: Host-associated > Mammals > Digestive system > Large intestine > Cecum | place: Austria: Vienna... | reverse complement strand
TTAAAAGAAAACAATGAAATACAAATTGTGGGATTAGACAACATGAACGATTACTATGATGTAAAACTAAAAGAATACAGATTGAACGAACTAAAAAAATATAATAATTTCAAATTTATAAAAGGAAACTTAGCAGACAAAGAAACAGTAGAAAACATATTTAAAGAATATAAACCAGAAATAGTAGTAAATCTAGCAGCACAAGCAGGAGTACGTTATAGTATAACAAATCCTGATGCATATATAGAAGCAAACTTGATAGGTTTCTATAATATACTAGAAGGATGTCGTCATTATCCAGTAGAACATTTAGTATATGCATCAAGTTCATCTGTATATGGTTCAAATAAAAAAGTACCATATTCAACAGAAGATAAAGTGGACAACCCAGTATCATTATATGCAGCAACAAAAAAATCAAATGAATTATTAGCACATAGTTATTCAAAATTGTACAATATACCTTCAACAGGATTAAGATTTTTTACAGTATATGGACCAGCAGGAAGACCTGATATGGCATATTTTGGATTTACAAACAAATTATTAGCGGGAGAAACAATAAAAATATTCAACTATGGAAATTGTAAAAGAGACTTTACCTATATTGACGATATTGTAGAAGGTGTTTATAGAGTAATGAAAAAAGCACCAGAGAAAAAAGAAGGAGAAGATGGATTACCAATACCACCATATGCAGTATATAACATAGGAAATAGTAACCCAGAGAATTTATTAGATTTTGTAAATATCTTACAAGAAGAATTGATTAGAGCAGGAGTTTTACCACAAGATTATGATTTTGAAAAACATAAAGAATTAGTTGCAATGCAACCAGGAGATGTACCAATCACTTATGCAGATACTACACCATTAGAAAGAGATTTTGGATTTAAACCAAATACGTCATTAAGAGAGGGATTAAGAAAATTTGCTGAGTGGTATAAAGAATTCTATATGTAGAAATGAGGAAAGTATAATGAATGAACTATTTAAAAAAGACTTTTATAGAATGACTAAGAAAAAAATTTCTATGAAGAATTTTCTTAAATATATGTTAAAACAATATGAAATTCGATATTTATATTTTTATAGAAAAAAGAGTTTACTAGGACGATATATGACTAGAAGAATGAGACTAAAATATGGATTAGAGATATTTACTAAAAATATAGGTGAAGGACTTTATATAGGACATGCATATAATATAACTGTTAATAGAAATGTAGTTATAGGGAAGAATTGTAACATTCATAAAGGAGTAACAATAGGACAAGAAAATAGAGGAAAAAGAAAAGGTACACCAATTATAGGGAATGAAGTTTGGATAGGTATCAATGCAGTGATTGTGGGAAATATAAAAATTGGTGACAATGTTTTAATAGCGCCAAACTCATATGTAAATTGCAATGTGCCACCTAACTCAATTGTTATGGGAAACCCATGTATCATAAAAAAATGTGATACTGCTACAAAAGATTATATAAATAATTTAGTATAGGAAGGAAATAAAAAAATGAAAATCGCAGTTGCAGGAACAGGATATGTAGGGCTATCACTAGCCACACTACTAAGTCAAAAAAATGAAGTAATAGCGTTAGACGTAATACCAGAAAAAGTAGAAAAAATAAACAACAAAATATCACCAATACAAGACAAAGAAATAGAAGAATACTTCAAAACAAAAAAACTAAACCTAAAAGCAACACTAGACTACAAAGAAGCATTTGAAGGAGCAAAGTATATAATAATAAGCACACCAACAAACTATGACGACCAAAAAAACTATTTTGACACATCAAGTGTAGAAGACATAATACAAAAAGTAATTAGTATGAAGATAGACGCAACAATGGTAGTAAAATCAACAATACCAGTAGGCTTTATAAAATCTATGAAAGAGAAATATAATATAGACAATATAATGTTTAGCCCTGAATTTTTAAGAGAAGGACGAGCGTTATATGACAATTTATATCCATCAAGAATAATAGTTGGTGAAAAATCTAAAAGAGCAGAAGAATTTGCGGAATTACTAAAACAAGGAGCGTTAAAAGAAGACATAGAAGTTAAATTTATGGACTCAACAGAAGCAGAAGCAGTAAAACTATTTGCTAACACCTATTTAGCGCTAAGAGTAGCATATTTCAACGAATTAGACACATATGCAGAGTTAAAAGGTCTAAATACTAAGGACATAATCGATGGAGTTTGCTTAGACCCAAGAATAGGTTCACATTATAATAATCCTTCATTTGGATATGGCGGATATTGCTTACCAAAAGACACAAAACAATTAAAGGCAAATTATAAAGACGTTCCAGAGAATTTAATAAGTGCTATAGTTGAAAGTAATAGAACAAGAAAAGACCACATTGCAGACGAAATTATAAGCAAACATCCTAAAATTGTTGGAGTATATAGACTAACAATGAAAAGTGGTTCAGACAATTTTAGAGCTAGCGCAATTCAAGGGATTATGAAAAGAATAAAAGCAAAAGGCATAGAAGTTGTAGTATATGAGCCAACACTTAAAGAAAATAATTTCTTCAATAGCAAAGTTATTAAAGATTTAGAAGAATTTAAGAAAATGAGTGATGTTATTATTGTAAATCGTGTTAATGAAGAATTAAGCGATGTTAGTGAGAAAATATATACTCGTGATTTATTTGCGAGAGACTAAACTAAAAGACACTCACAAACAGATAAAAAAATAGAACAAAAAACAGCTGAAAAAGCCGAAAAATAGCGCAAAAAGAGACACCCATAAATTACCAAAAAAATTAATAAAAAAATAAGAAAAAAGTATTGCATATCAAAAATAATAATGATATAATCAGGGAAGAATATGCAAAAGAAAGGGAGAATGAAAAATGAAAAAAGTATTAACAATAGCAACACTATGTGTAATGTTAGTAATGGCATTTGCAACAATCGCAAACGCAGCAACATCAGCAGAACTAGCTGACAAACTATATGCAAAAGGAGCAAAATACGGAATGACAACAGCAGATAAAGTAAAAGTAGAAAGATACTTATCTGAAAACCCAGTAACAGACGCTCAAGCAGATGCAATATTAGCAAAAGCTGACGAAGCAATAGCTGTAATGGAAAAAGCAGGAGTAACAGATTACACAAAATTAACAACAGCACAAAAAAATGAAATTAAAGCAATTGCACAATCAGCAGCAGAACTAATAGATGTTAAATTAGTTTTCAAAAAAGGAACAGTAGAAATATACAATAAAGATGGAAAACTAATAGAAACAGTATCACTAAACGGTGGAAAACTAGCATACACAGGAAACAGTGTAAACACAGTTATAGGTGTTTCTGTAGTAGCAATAATTGCCCTTGCTATCGGTGTAGTAACAAAAAAAAGAATAGCAAATGCAAAATAATAAATTAACACAAGCAGTAAAAGCAACTATTAGTAGTATAATAGTTGCTTTATTTATTACAGGGGCACTAATACTTGTAATATACCTATTTTTCGGGCAAGAAATAGGAGAAATTTTTTCATTAGTAAATAAAGTATCAATAACAATAAACGAAAACAGAGCACAAGAACAAACAACAATAGGAGAAACAAACAAACTAAAAAATTACCCAGAATACGGAACAAAATATGCCACAATAGAAATAGAAAAAATAAATGCAAGCTTGCCAGTATATTTTGGAGACACACTAGAAGTACTAAAAAAAGGAGTAGGACATTCAAGTGGTAGCTATTTTCCAGGTGAAGGTGGCTCAATAGTATATATGGGGCATAATTCAAAAAATACATTCAGAAGATTTTCTGAATTACAAATAGGAAACGAAATAAAAGTAACCACAACATATGGTGAATATACATATAAAATATATGATATGAAATTAATAAAAGAAACAGATTTAGACAAATTACCAATACAAGACGAAGAAGAAATCTTAATGGTATACACATGTTATCCATTTAACAATATAGGATACACAACACAAAGATATGTAGTATATGCAGAACTAGAAAAGTAGAAGGGGAATAGAAAATGAAAATTATAGCCAATATAGCAAGATTTATACTAATAGCAATACTTACAATATGTATAATAGCAATATCAGCGATAACAATAGTTTCTTCTACAATTCTAGACAAAAACTATATAATAGGCAAACTAGAAGAAACAAATTTTTATGAAGAAGTATACAAATTAGTAGAATCAAATTTTGAAAATTATATATATCAATCAGGATTAGATGAAACAGCATTAAATAATATCTGTTCAAAAGAAAAAGTAGAACAAGATATAAATATAATGTTATCAAACATATATGAAGGAACAAACAAGAAAATAGACACAACACCAATAAAAGACAATCTAAATAAAAATATAGATGACTTGAAAGTAAAAAATAGTAGGAATTCAGAGGCAATTGACCAATTTATAAAACATATATGTGAAGAATATGAAAACACATTAATACATACAGAATATGAAAACAAAATTCATAATACATATAATAAAGTTGCAAATATATTAAGCAAAGTACGTACAGCAACGATAATAGCAATTTGTATAGACGTAGTATTAATACTAATAACAAGCATAAAACAAATATCAAAAGTTGTACAAGCAATAGGAGTCTCACTATTAAGTAGCTCAGTTTTTGAAATAATAGCTTGCAACATAATAACAAGCAAAGTAGATATTGCAGGAATAAAAATATTTAATGATGCGTTTTCAAAAACAATAGTTACAATAATACAAGAAATAATAAATAAAGTACAAACACTAGGCATAATAACGCTAGTAGTAGCAATAGTGTTAATTATTATCTATTCAATAATTACAGCAGTTGCTAAAAATAAAAAGGATAAAGTAACGAAAGATTAAGGGGGAAAAAATGGAAGAACTAGATTTAAAAGAATTACTACAAATATTTTGGGAAAAGAAACTAGAAATAATACTAATAACAGCAATATTTATAGTAATAGGTGTAATATATACATTAGGATTTGTAACACCAAAATATGAAGGAACAACAAAACTATTATTAGCAACAAATTCATCTTCAAATGAAACACAAGGTGGGGAATCAATAACAACAAATGATGTAACAATTAACTCAAAATTAGTATCAACATATAGCGAATTAGTAAAAAGTAACAAAATAATAAGAAAAGTTATATCAAATTTAAAGCTAGATGCAGAAAAAGAGGAAGTAATTAGAAGAAATATAAGTGTAACAGATATAACTGATACAGAAGTAATAAAGATAACAGTAAAAGATGAAGACCCAGCAGTAGCATCAAAAATAGCAAATGAAATTGCAAAAGTATTTATTGAGACAATAAAAGAATTTTATGGAATAGAAAACGTACATGTTGTGGATGAGGCGGAAATTGCAGAGACACCAAGCAATATAAACCATACAAAAGATGTTGTAATATTTGCAGCAGCAGGACTAGTAGTAGCATTTATGTATGTACTATTACTAAATATGTTAGACACAACAATAAAATCATCAGAAGATATTGAAAAAGTAACAGGACTAACTGTAATAGCATCAATACCAATATATGATATGGCTGAAGAAAGAGGAAAAACAAAACGCAAAGGAGGCAGAAGATAATGATAAAAAAAGAATTAATAGCACATAGAGATCCGAAATCTCCTGTTTCTGAGACATTTAGAACATTGAGAACAAACATACAATTTATGAATTCTAATAAAAAATTAGAAACATTACTAGTAACATCAACAATGCCAGGAGAAGGAAAAAGCTGGGTAGCATCAAACTTAGCTGTAACATTTGCACAAGCTGGAAAGAGAGTAATACTAATAGATGCAGATATGAGAAAAGGTAGACAATACAATATATTTGGAGTATTGCCAAGTCCAGGATTATCAAACTATTTATCAGGAATGGGTGGAGAGAACCAAATGCATTGGTCTGAGTATATAAGAACCTCAGAAATTCCAAACTTATGTGTAATGCCAGCAGGAAATATACCACCAAACCCATCAGAACTATTAGTAACAACGAGAATGCTTAATATGCTAGAAGATTTGAAAAAACAATGTGATTTAATAATAATAGACAGTACACCATCAAAATTGGTTACAGACTCTGTAATATTATCTAGAATAGTAGATTCCACAATTGTTGTTACATCACATAATCAAACACAAAAAGAAGATTTGGCAAAAGTTGTGAAAGACATAAAAAATGTTGGCGGAAATATTGCAGGAATAGTATATAACAAAATTCCAGTATCAGGGAAAAAATACAATGACACATATTATTATGCCTCAACATCAAAATCTTCAAAAACAAAAACAAATTATAAGCGTGAAGCTAGAATGGATGAACAAGTAAATAAGGCAATTGAAATGATTAACAAAGAAAAGGAAATGAAAGAAAATAAAGATACAAAGTAGTAACGAAGGTGGTAAAATATGATAGATTTTCATTCACATATATTGCCTAATATAGACGACGGTTCTAGAAGTTTAAATGAGACAATTTATATGATAGAAGAAGCTAAAAAAGCAGGATTTACAAAAATAATATCAACATCACATTATATAGAAAGATATTATGAAGCAGATGAAGAACAAAGAACAGAGCTTATAAATGAAGTAAAAGAAAACATCCAAGGTATAGAATTATACCTTGGAAATGAAATCTATATAACAAATCGAATGGCAGACCTAATAGCTGAAAAAAAAGCATCGACAATCAATAATTCAAAATATGTTTTATTTGAGCTGCCAATGAATAATAAGCCAATAGACGCAAAAGAAATAGTATTTAGGTTAATAGAAAAAGGATATGTACCAATAATTGCACATCCTGAAAGATACAAATACGTTAAAGAAAATATAGAATATGTACGCGAATTAGCAGATATGGGTGTTTTATTCCAATCAAACTATGGAAGCGCTATTGGAATGTATGGAAAAAAAGCTCAAAAAACTCAAAAGAAACTATTAGAAGAAGGCTTAATCCAATTCTTTGGTTCAGATGTGCACACAGTAGAACAAGTATATCCTAAAATGCCTAAAATACTTAAAAAATTAAGAAAAATTCTAACTGAAGAAGAATTGCAACAACTTACAACAGAAAATGCACAAAAAGTATTAAATAATGAAGATATAGAAATATAAGCAGGGTATTTTCATACCTTGCTTTATGTTACAAAAAATTTATAACATTGGAGAAAAAAGCAAATGAAAGCGGAAACAAATATAAAGATAAATATAAAGAGAGCGATACTTATAATATTACTCATATTAACATTTTTTCAAATATTTAGATTTTCAAACCAAAATGGAGAAAAATCAAGTGGAATAAGCAGAAAAATAACAACAGCAGTAACTAAAAATGTTAAGAAAATTCAAGAGCTAGATAAAAATAAACAAGAAGAAGTTTTGGGAACAATAGAAAAAGTAATAAGAAAATTAGCCCATTTTTCAATATATATGGTAGTGGGTATATTAATGATGCTATTGATGAATACTTACGAAATAAAGAAACTTGATAGAATTGCAATAAGTTTAATAACTGGAATTATATATGCAAGCTCAGATGAGATACATCAGCTTTTTATCCCTGGAAGAAGTGCAATGATAACTGATGTTATGATAGATACATTAGGAGTTCTTGTAGGCTGCTTTTGGGTGTTTTTGGGGACAGTCCTTAAAAACACCTTAAAGCAAAGCAAATCAATTTAATTATAAAGTAAAAAAAGGGGTGTTTTTAAGGTCTGTCCCCAAAAACACCCAAAAGTATTAGAAATATAAATCATTAATAGGTACATTACGTTCTTCAAAATTATCAACAAATCCAACCTTAGCCATTTGGCTAGCTTCATCTATACTTTGAATCCAAACACATCTATTATCACAAAAAACATCACACTTTTCATCATTATTTAAAATAAAGTTAATTTTATCTAAATTCATAAAATACCTCCTAAAAACATATCTTAGTTAAAGTATATCCAAGATAAAACAAATATATAACCAAATGATGTTTTTTTGCTCCGTTCCCAAAAACATCACAAAAATTTGACTTATGCAAAAATTTGGGTTAAAATAATAAAGCACCGGTAACATAAGTTAAACAAAAATAAAAAAGGAGGAACTATATGAAAATAAAATATCAAGATAAAATACTAGAGATAAATAAAGATGAGACAATAAAAGAAGCTTTTAAGGAAGAGATTGAAAAAAGCAGATATCAAATAATGTTAGCAGTATATAACAATAGATATGTAAGTTTAGATAAAAAGATAGATGTAGATGGAGAAATCAAATTAATTGATATGACTACAAAGGAAGGAATTAGAGTATATAAAAGAACACTAATATTTATGTTAGCAAAAGTTTTAAGAGAAATGTACCCTGATAACGAAACAGCAGTAAACTATCAATTAACAAATGCTATTTATTGTGATTTAGGAAAGATAGAAGTAACAGATAAATTAGTTAAACAAATAAATGACAAAATGAGAGACTTAGTAAAAAGAAGTGTACCAATAACAGAAATAATAATGACAAGAGAAGAAGCAGCAGAATTTTTTGAAAGAGAAAACACATTAAGAGGAAAAGTTCAATATGAATTAGAAACAAATCAAGAAATTCATATGAATTACTGTGAAGATTACTTCAATTATTGTTATGGAATACTTGCAACAAATACAAATGCAATTAAACTATTTGAAGTAATAAAATACAAAGGTGGAATATTATTAAGATATCCAGGAAAAGAAAATCCAGAAGAAATGCCAGTAGTAATCCAAAACAAAAAAATAAAATGGGCACTTCATGAATATAACGATATCCATAGAATATTGCACATAAATACAGTATATAGATTAAATTATGCTGTGGAAGAAGAAAAAATAAAAGACATAATAATGTTAGATGAAGCTTTACATGAAAAGAAAATTGCTAATATTGCAGACCAAATAGCAAGAGACAGAAAAATAAAAATGATATTAATAGCAGGACCATCATCATCTGGAAAAACAACATTTGCACAAAGATTAGGAATACAATTAAGAATAAACAAAATAAAACCAGTAACAATATCAGTAGATAACTATTTTGTTGAAAGAAAAGACAACCCAAAAGACGAAAATGGCAAATACAATTTTGAATGTATAGAAGCAATAGACTTAGAATTATTCAATGACCATTTAACTAGACTTTTAAATGGAGAAGAAGTTGAAATGCCACAATTTGACTTTATTGAAGGAACAAAAAAATATAATGGTAATAAAATAAAACTTCATGAAGACGAAGTGCTAGTAATAGAAGGAATACATTGCTTAAATGACAGACTAACAAGCAAAATACCACAAGAGCAAAAATTCAAAATATACATAAGTGCACTAAAAGTATTAAATATGGACAGATACACAAAAATATCAGCAGCAGATATCAGACTAATTAGAAGGATAGTAAGAGATTATCAATTTAGAGGATATTCAGCAAAACGTACAATAGAAAGCTGGCCAAGTGTAGGAAAAGGAGAAGTAGAAAATATATTCCCATTCCAAGAATCAGCAGATGCAATATTTAATACATCATTAATTTATGAGCTTGGAGTGCTAAAAAATGTAGCAAAACCAGTACTTGAAGAAATAAAGCAAGATGAACCTGAATTTGCCGAAGCACAAAGACTTTTGGAAATGCTTAAATATATAAGAGAGATACCACCTGAATATGTACCAACAAATTCATTACTAAAAGAATTTATGGGTGGCGGAAATTTTAAATATTAGAAAATTGCCAAAAGGGACGGTCCTTTTTGGCAATTTTTTGCCACTGGGGACAGACCTTAGTAGCACGAATCTGCCGAATAGGACCATCCCTAGTGGTATTCCTGGTAGCAGGTTTTTGAAAGGAAAATAAAATGGAAAGTAGAAATTTTACAGAAATAGATGAAGAATTTATATGTGACAATTGCAAAAGAAAAGTGCCAAAATTAGAATATTCATGTAGAAACCATTGTCCACATTGTTTGCATTCTAAGCATGTTGATAAAAATCCAGGAGATAGACAAGAAGAATGTCATGGCGATTTAGAGCCAGTTAGCTTAGAGATTAGCCCAAAGAAGGGATATGTTATTGTGTTTAGATGTAAAAAATGTGGTGCTATTAGAAAAAACAAAGCAGCAAAAGATGATAATATGGATTTGATAATTGATTTGAGTAGTAAGCAAATTTGATTAAATAACTGTAATATATAAAAGAAGTCAATATATAATATTTTATTTACCGCGTAAGCGACCAAACGAGCTATGCGAGTGCGAATTGGAGCAACTAACCTTTAATATTTTTATTATGTTAGTTGCGACACCAAGGTAAATCAGAATATTATATATTAACTTCTTTTATAATATTTTACTATTAAATCTCTCTATTTAAATTTCCATTTGTATAATCCTTACCTTCAAATCTTTTACCAGACTTAACAGTAGAAATAATGTCATTAATTTCCTCAACACTTTCATACAAAACATCAATTCTAGCAAAATCAATATTAAAATCAGAAGGAACAACAGAAGTAATCTTACTATTATAAACCGTAGTAACAGTCTGAATATTATCAGGTAAAATAGGAAACTTCATATTCAACCTATCCTTTAAATAATATCGATTATTTGAAGTACACTTAGACTTGCAATCAGGATAGCACCTATTTGTACCACCAAGAAGGCAATAATTCATATTAAGCACAGGAGTTCTGCCATAAACAATCAACTCTTTTTGTAAATATCCAAAATTCCCAAGAGCATCAATAGTTGGCTTGTCTAACTCAGGAGACAATGTAAACCTACTAACACCAAGCTTTTTAAGCTCCAATACAGAGTGAGAATTGAATACATTAAAAGTATAATTTGTAACAATTTTAAAATTTTGGTCCAAATCTTCAAATAAATCGTGTAATAATTTTACATTACAAATATTAGAAATTACAAAACCTTTAATTTGATATTTCTGAATAGCCATTTCAATATTTGCATATAAAAGATTTTTGTAATTGCCCTTAACAATTGTTGGCATATACACATAAGTATCAAACTTTTGACTAATTATTTTTAAAATATTATCATATTTTCTATTTGTAAAATATTTTAAAGGAATATAAACATCATCAATATCCTTCAATTTTGAATAATCAAAATCCAAATTCAATAAATTCAGAAGAACAGTAATTTTGTAATTATTAGGCTTAGTTGAAGCAGTCTTAAAAGCTCTCATTTCATTTAAAAGTTCTGCATTTTTTTGTTCTTCTAAAGAAGTTGCGATTTTTTCAGGCATATTTCTATGAATTTTTGATGTTGCAAAACTTTCCACATTTTCAAGAGCAGTTCTTCTCAATTCATTCAAAGTACTTAGCTTTGGCAAAAAGGCATTATCATCTAAATTTACTTTGATGCTTTTAAACTCATATGGAGTAGAAGCTGTTTTTGCAACCTGGCTTACTACAGTATCAATATTTAAAGGCTTATTTTTTGCTTCTTCAGGAATTACATCCAAAGAGCAAGTTATAGATAAATCTTTATATTCTGCCAAATTGCAAGCAGATGTAATATGAATTGATATTGGTTTTGATTTTTTTATTGTTACCTCACAATTTAAAGGAATTTTTCTATTTTCTTTTCTATAACTTTCTTTAGCCCTAGTTGATAATTCTTTGGAAGACATTTTATAAATTTTATCTCCAGCGGAAATATTACCTTTCATCCTTCCAATAGTAACAATTTGCCCAACTTTTGTCTCTGTAATATTTTTATTATCAACCATAAGTTCAGAAACAGTATAACTTCCAGTTTCGTTTTGTAGAGAAACAGTATCTCCAACACAGATAGGTTCTTTTAGTTTTAAAGTAATATATCCTTTATTTTTGTTAAATTTAGACACAGTTCCTAAAAGTAATCCCATATTATTAGGTTTATCTTTAAAAACCAAATGTTTATTTTCCAAATTATCCAAATGTCCAGTAGAAGACATCCCGCGGTTAAAAACTTGCATTAACTCTTTTCTATCTTGTTTTTCAACCACATAATCTTTATCAGATAAAGCTAAATCAATATACTTTCTATAAATTCTAGTCACTGTTGCAACATATTCCGAAGACTTCATTCGACCTTCAATTTTTAAACAAGTAACACCAGCTTTTATAAAAAATGGAATAAAATCTAAACTGCATAAATCCCTTGTACTAAGTAAATAACCACTATCTATTTTCTTATCATTTTCAAGCAATTCATAAGGCAAACGGCAAGGGCCAGCACATTTACCACGATTTCCAGAACGGCCACCAAGCATACTAGAAAACAAGCATTGTCCAGAATAAGAAATACACAATGCACCATGAGCAAAACACTCAATTTCGATATCAGAATTTTTAGTTATATATTCGATTTCATTAGCAGAAAGCTCTCTGGAAAGAACAACCCTTTTAAAACCAAGTTCTTGTAGCTCCAAAGCACCATTCAAGTTATGCACAGTCATTTGTGTGCTACCGTGAATTGGTAAATCAGGAAACATCTTTATTAACTTTTTAGCTAACCCTAAATCTTGAACAATTATAGCATCTATACCAAACTCATAAGCTTTACTTGCTAAATTGATAGCATCTTCAAACTCAGAATCCTTAATTAAAGTATTTAAAGTTAAATTAGTTTTCACACCACGTAATTTTGCATATAAAATTGCCTTTTCCAGTTGTTCCAAATCAAAATTATGAGCAAAAGCCCTAGCACTAAATAAATTAGCCCCAAAATAAACACTATCTGCACCATTTTGCACAGCAGCTTTTAAACTCTCAAAATCTCCAACAGGAGAAAGTAAATCAATCATCTTTTGTCACCCCGTTTTATATATTAAGTTTAGTATATCATTTAATGGAAAAAGTGTAAACAAATGTCGAAAAAAATATTGACTAAAAAAGCAAAAAATGATATATTGGGGACCGTTAGGGACAGTTGGGGACGTTTCCTTTTGGACATTTTGTCCATTTTGGGACACATCTCTATATAGGAGTTTTTATTGAAGGGAAGAAAAATAATGAAAGTAAATAAATTAGCACTAGCAATATTAATGATAATTATAATAGCAATAGGAAATATATCATATGGAGCAAATACAAGTAAAGTAAATAATAGTACGAATAAGGCGAACTCTAGCAATAGCACAAAAAATACAACATCAAAAAGTACAAGAAATATAGAAGATGAGGACGTGGCAGAAGGTATAGAAAGTCTAAAAATTGAAGGGGCAGAAATATCACCTGAATTTAATACTGAAAAATATGAATATACAGTAAAATATATAGGAGAAGAAACAAGCTTGCCAATAGAAATTACAACAACTGAAAGTTATTATGAAACAGAAGTAATAGGAAATAACAACTTGAAAGAAGGAGAAAATCTAATTACAATTTTAGTTTCAGAACATAATGGAGACAATGTTGCAACATATCAACTAACAGTAAATAAAAGCTTGGTAGATGAAGAAGCAAAGACAAAAGAAGAACAAGCAAAAAAACAAGAGTTGCAAAAAAATATAGCCATAATAATTAGCTGTATTGCAGGAGCGATAGCACTTTTAATTATTATAATAGCAATAATAAGAAAAATTAAAAATTAAAAAAGAGGCTGCCAATGGGGCGGAACCTTTTGGCACGAATAACAAATTGCCAAGAACGCCAATCCGTGTTGGCACGAATAAAAAATTGCCAAAAAGGACCGTCCCTTCTGGCAATTTTTTGCTTTAAAGATTAGCAACCGCAACCTCTGTCGCCACCGCAACAACAGCAAATTAATAGTATAAGGATTATAATCCAGCAGCAGTCACCGCCAAATCCGAATCCACCGCATCCTCTGTTTTCTGGCATAGTCTAGACCCCCTTTCGCTTGAAACAATTATGTTTTCTTTTGTTTTTCCTTTGTATGATATATAATATGAGAAATATAAAAATGTGTTACAAAGTGGAAAAATTTTTTCATGTTCGCTTTTATCTATCAAAAAAATGTGATACAATAGCCACTAGCAAAAGGAGAGAAAAGTAATGGCTGAAAAAGTAAAAAAAATAGGAGAAATATTTAGTGACTACAACACAAATTCGAACATAAAACACGCACAAGTAGCAGCACTAAACGTAATCAAAAAAACAAACACACTAGAAGTCATACTAAACTATGACGAATACATAGAAATAAAAGAAATATGGTTTTTTGAAAAATTTTTACAAGAAAGATTTAGATTTAGTAGTACAGATATCAAAATAAACTATCACGAAGCAGTAGAAAAAAAGCCAATAAAAGATGAATGGAAAAACATAATAGCATATATGGCGCACAAATACCCACTAACAAAGCCAATGCTATTATTAAAAAGTGATGTAGAAGAAGACGAAAATCAAATAACAATAAAAATGCACATAAAAGGAGCAGATTTTTTAAGAGCCAAAAAAACTGACCAAGAGCTAGCAAAAGTGCTTAAAAATCTATTTGGAAAAGACTATAAAATAGAGTTGATAGAAGAGATAAACAAAGAAGATATAAAAGCGATAAGAGAAAGGCAAAAGAGAGAAGAAGAACAAATAGTAGCACATATTGAAGAAGAAAATAGGATGTTAAATCAAAATAAAGAAGAGCAAGAAAATAGTAATCCAAATTATCAAATGCCACAAGAAATGGATGGCTATATTCCGCCTATGCCACAAGACTTAGACGGATATATACCACCTATGCCAGAAGATGAAATGTACATTCCTGAAATGAGTGAGCCACAGGAATATATAATGGGGAAACCTTCAAAAGCAAAGGAAAAACACATCAACATAAAAGATATAACAGCAAATGACGGAAGAGTAACATTAGAAGGAAGAGTTATAACAAGCGAAGTTAGAGAAACAAAATCAGGCAAGGGAATGCTTATTTTTGATTTATATGACGGAACAGGAGCAATTACAGTAAAATCATTTGCAAAAGACCTAAAAGAAGGTCAAGAGATGATAGAAAAAATAAAACAAGCAAAAGCGATAAAAACAATAGGAAAAGCAGGCCTAGACACATACGCAGGAGATGTAACAGTAATTGCAAACACAATAATTGAAACAAATGCAGATATACCAGAAATGCCAGAGGAAGAAGAAACACCTGACACACCATTAATACTTGGAACATCAATGAATATAACTGAAAACTTAGTAAAAGTAGAAGATTTAGGAGTTGATGACGGAAAAATTGCATTGCAAGGAGAAGTAATCTATTCAGAAGATAGAACATTAAAATCAGGCAAAACATTATTTAGTTTTGACTTATATGACGGAACAAGTACAATAACTTGTAAGGCATTTTTAAATAAAGAAACTGCAAAAAAGACAATGAAAAGAATACAATCAGCAAAAGGAATAAAACTGGCAGGAACAGCAAGTATGGACACATTTTCAAATGAGCTTACAGTAATGGCAAATACAATAGTAGAAACAGAAGGAATAAAAAGGACAGAAAGAAAAGACAATTCAGAAGTAAAAAGAGTAGAGTTACATATGCATACTCAGATGAGCCAAATGGATGCAATGACATCAGCAAAAGAGCTAATAAAAAGAGCGATGAAATGGGGAATGAAATCAATTGCAATAACAGACCACGGAGTTGTACAAGCATTCCCAGAAGCACATAAAATGCTTGGATATGATAATCCTGATATGAAAATATTATATGGAGTTGAAGCATATTTAGCACCTGACAAAAATCCAGTTGTAGAAAATGCGAAAAAGCAATCAATAGATACAACATATTGTGTGTTAGACTTAGAAACAACAGGATTTTCAGCAAAGACTGAAAAAATAACAGAAGTTGGAATTATGAAACTAAAAGACGGAGAAGTAATAGACCAATTTGCTTGTTTTGTAAATCCTGAAAAGCATATACCACAAAGAGTATCAGAAGTTACAAATATAACAGATGATATGGTAAAAGACGCAGAAACAATAGATAAAGTATTTCCAAAGATACTAGAATTTATTGACGGTTCTGTAATAGTTGCACACAATGCAGGATTTGATGTTGGATTTTTAAAGCAAAATGCGAAAAATTTAGGATATAAATTTGATTATACATATTTAGATACATTAAGTTTGGCAAAAGATTTATTCCCAGATTATAAAAAATATAAATTAGGAAAAATTGCTGAGAACTTAGGAATTAAGGTAGAAGTAGCACATAGAGCATTAGATGATGTTGATACAACTGTTAAAGTATTTAAAGTAATGCTAGATATGCTAAAAAAACGTGGAGCTGAAAAACTAGAAGATATAGACAAAGTTAGCAGAACAGAAGAAGCGAAAAAAGAAGAGTATAAGAAATTGAAAACTTATCACGCAATAATATTAGCTAAAAATTATGTAGGACTAAAAAACTTATATAAATTAGTATCATTATCACATTTACACTATTTTTATAGAAAGCCACGTATTTTGAAAAGTTTGCTAGAAAAATACAGAGAAGGACTAATTTTAGGAAGTGCCTGCGAGGCAGGAGAATTGTACCAAGCAATAGAACTTGGAAAAACAGATGAAGAAATAGAAGAAATTGCAAATTTTTATGATTACTTAGAAATTCAGCCAATAGGAAATAATCAATTTTTAATAAGAAATGAAACAGTAAAAGATGAGGAAGGCCTAAGAGACATAAACAGAAAAATAGTGTCTTTACGGAGAAAAGCTAAACAAACCAGTAGTTGCAACCTGTGACGTTCACTTTATGGACCCACAAGACGAAATATATAGAAGAATATTAGAAGCGGGACAAGGCTATCAAGATGCAGACAATCAAGCTCCATTGTATTTAAGAACAACAGAAGAAATGCTAGAAGAATTCAGCTATTTGGGTGAAGAAAAAGCATATGAGGTTGTTGTTACAAATACAAATAAAATATCAGATATGTGTGACCAAATAAGCCCAATATCACCTGAAAAATGTCCGCCACATATCCCAGGTTGTGAGCAAACAATAAAAGACATAGCATATGACAAAGCACACGAATTATATGGAGAAACTTTGCCACAAATAGTGCAAGAAAGACTAGATAAAGAATTGGATTCTATCATAAAAAATGGCTTTTCAGTTATGTACATAATAGCTCAAAAACTAGTGTGGAAATCAAATGAAGACGGTTATATTGTAGGGTCAAGAGGGTCAGTAGGTTCATCATTTGTAGCGAATATGACAGGAATAACAGAAGTAAACTCACTTCCACCACATTACAGATGTCCAAATTGCAAATATTCAGACTTTACAGATTATGGTTGTAAAAACGGATTCGACTTACCTGATAAGCAATGCCCAAACTGCGGACATCAACTTGCAAAAGACGGAATGGACATCCCATTTGAAACATTCTTAGGATTTAACGGAGACAAAGAACCTGATATCGACTTAAACTTTTCAGGAGAATATCAGGCAAAAGCACATAAATATACAGAAGTAATATTTGGAAAAGGAACAACATTTAAAGCAGGAACAATAGGTACAATTGCTGATAAAACAGCATTTGGATATGTAAAAAAATACTATGAAGAAAGAAACATACCAATAAACAGAGCAGAAACGCAAAGAATAGCATCAGGCTGTACAGGAATAAAAAGAACAACAGGGCAACACCCAGGTGGAATTATAGTAGTACCAAAAGGAAGAGAAATCTACGAATTCTGTCCAGTACAACACCCAGCAGATGACCCAAACTCTGACATTGTAACAACACACTTCGACTATCACTCAATAGACCAAAACCTATTGAAACTAGATATACTAGGGCACGACGACCCAACAGTAATCAGAATGTTACAAGACATAACAGGAATAGACCCAACAAAAATACAACTAGACGACAAAGAAACAATGTCAATATTTAGCTCAACAAAAGCATTAGGAGTAAGTCCAGAACAAATACACTCAGAAGTAGGAAGCTTTGGAATACCTGAATTTGGAACAAAATTCGTAAGAGGAATGCTAGTAGACACAAGACCAACAACATTTGACGAATTAATACGTATATCAGGACTATCACACGGTACAGACGTGTGGTTAGGAAACGCACAAAGCTTGATAGAAGCAGGAACAGTAACACTTCAAGACGCAATATGTTGTCGTGACGACATAATGATATACCTAATAAAAATGGGATTACCACCAAACCCAGCATTCAAAATAATGGAAACAGTACGTAAAGGAAAAGCACTAAAAGACCCAGCAAAATGGGAAGAATATAAAAATATGATGAAAGAACACGACGTACCAGACTGGTACATAAAATCATGTGAAAAAATAAAATACATGTTCCCAAAAGCCCATGCCGCAGCATATGTAACAAACGCATTTAGAATAGCATGGTTCAAAGTACACGAGCCACTAGCATATTATGCAGCATACTTCTCAATAAGAGCAGACGAATTTGACAGTGATTGCATGATATTTGGAAAAGAAAAAGTAAAAAACAAAATGAAGGAAATAGACTTACAAGGAAACAACGCAACAGTAAAAGACAAGAATATGTATGCAATACTTGAACTAGTACTAGAAATGTATGAACGTGGATTTGAATTCTTACCAATGGACTTATATAAATCACACTCAAGCAAATTCTTAGTAGAAGACGGCAAAATAAGACCACCACTAAACAGTATACCAGGACTTGGAACAGTAGCAGCAGAAGGTATAGAGCAAGCTCGAGAAGAACGGAAAATTTATGTCCATAGATGATTTAAAAATACGTGCAAAGGTTGGTAACTCTGTAACAGACTTGCTTAAAACTTATGGCTGCCTAAAAGGAATGAGCCAAAGCAACCAAATGAGTTTGTTTGTTTAAACTTTTGGGACATTTGGGGACGTTTCCTTTTGGACATTTTGTCCATTTTGGGACAGAGCAAAAATTCATCATTGGATCAGGTCAAAAAAGTTTCAGAAGGGAGAAAGTAAATATGCCAGTAAATCAAATAAATTTTGAAGAAATTTTTAGTATTCAAAATATAATAATATATTTTATTGTGATAAATTTAATTGGATTTTTTATAATGTGGCTTGATAAACAAAAAGCCAAAAAAGGTGCATGGAGAATACCAGAAAAAACTTTGTTTATTATAACTGCATTAGGTGGCGGAATTGGAACAACCGCTGGAATGTATGTTTTTAGACATAAGACTCAAAAGCTTGGCTTTGTGATTGGGTTTCCATTTATTACGATATTAGAAATAGTAACAATTATATATTTCATGTTATAGAAAAGAAAAAACTTTTCTATAACATGAAAATGCTACAATCGCTATTGCCTTTGAGATTTTCTCATTTTATTCGAAAACTCAAATCGGCGAGAAGAAAAGATGGCAAGCCACTTTTCTTGTAATAAAATAGGGTAATAATAAAAACTGTTAGAGAGTAAAAGAAGAACTCTTTAATAGTTTTTTTATTTTAAAACTTTTTTGCTCCGTCCTCAAAAACATCAGTACACATAATCAATAAAAAACGAAAAATAAACATAAAAAATATTATTTTAAACACAAACAACTGTGAACAACTCGTGAACTCAAAATGACTATTTAAAGTTATTCACAAAGTTATCCACAGTTTCCACAGGAAGTTATCAACAACAAAACGCGTGAAAAAATAAAAAAACGTAGTAACATAACTGAGAAAGGTGTAACAATTTTGAAACAAAATTGAAATAAAAATAAGCAAAATAAAACTAAAAAAGTAGAAAAATGTAAAAATAAGTCGAAACCAACAGAGAGTAGCAATAGAGGTTGAAATATTTGTGAAACAATTTCGAAATATAAGTATCATAAAAAATAAATTTGCATATAATTAAAATAAGGCGAAATAAGGCGAATTTTGAAATAAAAAGTCGAAAGGAGGATGTGGATATGTGGAAAACATTTAAAAATATGATAACAAGAAATTTAAATCGTTCAATGAATAAGAACGACATAAATATAGAAGAATTACAAAAACTGATATCAAATGGTGCAACAGTAGTAGATGTAAGAAGCCCACAAGAGTACAATGAAGGGCACATTAACAATGCGATATCTATACCAGAGTATGAATTACGTTTTAGATGTAGAAAAGAGCTTTGTAATAAGGAAAAATTGATAGTAGTGTATTGTTCAACAGGCCATAGAAGCAAAAAAGCTCAAAAAGAATTGTGCCAAATGGGATATAAGCAAGTATATAATTTATACAATGGTTTAGAAAACTATAACTAAAATTGCTCGAATACAGGGATAGATACGAAACTAAAAAAACTATTGTGATTTTAAAAATAGTATGTTAAAATAAAGTTGGCAAAAATTGAGAGAAAGGCGTTAAGTGAAGAAAATATGAATAATAGACAAGAACACATTAGAAACTTTAGTATAATAGCACATATAGACCATGGAAAATCAACACTAGCAGATAGACTAATTGAAATGACAGGTGTATTATCAAAAAGAGAAATGGAAAGCCAAATTTTAGACAATATGGACATCGAAAAAGAAAGAGGGATTACAATAAAATCCCAAGCAGTAAGAATGATATACAAAGCAAAAGATGGACAAGAATACACATTAAATTTGATAGACACCCCAGGGCACGTAGATTTCAACTATGAAGTATCAAGAAGTTTAGCAGCTTGTGACGGAGCGATACTAGTAGTAGACTCAAGCCAAGGAGTGGAAGCACAAACACTAGCAAACGTATATCTTGCAATAGACAACAACTTAGAAATATTACCAGTATTAAACAAAATAGACTTACCAAATGCAAGAGTAGACGAAGTGAAACACGAAATAGAAGATATAATAGGAATTCCAGCAGAAGATGCACCATGTATATCAGCAAAATCAGGGTTAAATGTAGAAGAAGTACTAGAAAGAATAGTAAAAGACCTACCAGCACCACAGGGGGACGAAAATGCAAAAGCGAAATGTCTAATATTTGACTCATATTATGATAATTACAAAGGTGCAGTTGCATATGTAAGAGTAATGGACGGAACTGTAAAAGTAGGAGATGAAATCACTTTAATGGCAACTGGAAGAAATTACACAGTAGCAGAAGTAGGATATTTCTTACCAGGAAATTATATGCCAACAAATGAAATAAAAGCAGGAGAAGTTGGATATATAGCAGCAAGCGTCAAAAATCTATCAGACATACATGTAGGAGACACAATCACACTAAAAAATAATCCAGCAGAGCAACCGCTAAAAGGGTATAAAAAAGTAACACCAATGGTATATTGTGGGCTATACCCAATAGACGGAAGTCAATACGAAGATTTAAAAGAAGCATTAGAAAAATTGAAATTAAATGATGCAGCGCTAGAATTTGAAGCAGAATCCTCAGTAGCATTAGGGTTTGGATTTAGATGTGGATTTTTAGGATTATTACATTTAGAAATAATAGAAGAAAGACTAGACAGAGAATTTGACTTAGGGCTAATAACAACAGCACCATCAGTTATTTACAAAGTGCACAAAACAGATGGACAAGTAATAGAACTATACAACCCAGAAGACTTACCAAAACAACAAGAAATATCATATATAGAAGAACCATTCGTAACAGCAAATATCTTAACACCAAAAGAATATGTAGGAAATATAATGGAACTATGTCAAAGAAGACGTGGAATATACATCGATATGAAATATTTAGACGAAAACAGGGTCACACTAGTATATGATATGCCATTAAATGAAATAATATATGACTTTTTTGACAATTTGAAATCAAAAACAAAAGGATACGCATCACTAGACTATGAATTCAAAGAATATAAAAAATCAAACTTAGTAAAATTGGATATCCATATAAATGGCGAACCAGTTGATGCACTAAGCTTTATAGTTCATAAAGATAGCGCATATGACAGGGGCAAGAAAATGGTGGAAAAATTAAAAACAGTAATACCAAGAAAACTGTTCAAAATACCATTACAAGCAGCGATAGGCGGACAAATAATTGCAAGAGAAACAATATCAGCAATGAGAAAAGATGTATTAGCAAAATGTTATGGTGGAGATATAACGAGAAAGAAAAAATTATTAGAAAAACAAAAACGTGGAAAGAAAAAAATGCGCGAAATTGGAAACGTAGAAATACCACAAGAAGCATTTTTATCAGTACTAAAATTGGATGACGAGTGATGTATTTGGGGACGGAGCAAAAAAACATCGATTTTTTGGAGTAGGAGTGTCCCCAGTGGCAAAAAATTGCCAAAAAGGTCCGTCCCCAATGGCAATAAAAGGAGAGAAAATATGAAACAAGAAAGAAATTTTGATGACCAAGTTGAAGGCAGAAATTCAGTATTAGAGCTATTAGAAAGTGGTAAAGATATCAACAAAATCTTTATAACAAAAGGAGAAAGACACGGCTCAATAAACAAGATAATTGCAGTAGCAAAAGAAAAAAGGGTAATAATTGTAGAAAAAGATAAAAGACAAATGGAAGAAATGGCAAGTACTCCAAACTATCAAGGTGTTATTGCAATAGTGCCACCTTTTGAATATTGCGAAATAGAAGATATATTAGATGAAGCAAAATCTAAAAACGAAGACCCATTTGTGTTAATATTAGACGGAATTGAAGATCCGCACAATTTAGGTTCAATAATAAGAACAGCTGAAACGGCAGGTGTTCATGGAGTTATAATTCCTAAAAGAAGAGCTGCCAGTGTGAATAGTACAGTAAATAAAACGTCAGCAGGAGCAGTGGAGCATATGAAAATAGCTAGAGTAACAAATATAACTGATGCGATAGATAAACTAAAAAAAGCAGGTTTATGGATTTGTGGAACAGATATTAGAACAGATACTTATTACTATAATCAAGATTTAACAGGACCATTAGGAATTGTAATAGGAAATGAAGGAAGCGGAATGAGTGAAAAAGTTAGAAAAAATTGCGACTTTTTAGTTAAAATTCCAATGCAAGGAAAAGTAACATCACTAAACGCATCTGTATCAACTGGAATAGTAGTATATGAATCAGTAAAACAAAGATTAAGAAAAAAATAAATGGGGGAAAACATATGATGACCAAAAAAGAAAAAAAGAAAATGATTATTATTGTAGTAGCAATATTTATAATACTTATGCTTGCTGCATTTGTTGCAATATACCTATTGACAGATATGTTCAAATCAAATAAAACTTTATTTTTGAAATATATGGGCAAAAATGCTGAAAATTTAGAAACAATAGTAGAAACTTTCGAAAATAAAAATACTATTAATGGCAAATACGAAGAAAGTACTGAAATCAGAGTAAACTATACAGAAAATATAGGAACAACATCTGAAAATACAGATAATTCAATAAATAATCTAAAAATAACATTAGACGGTCAAACAGATAAAGAAAGTGGATATGACTATAAAAATGTGAAGTTGTTAAACAAAAATGAACAGGTAATGAATGTTGAATATATACAAGATGGGAATAATCATGGAATAAAATTTTCAGATTTATTTAATCAATATTTATTATTAGAAGAAAATAACATAGAAAGTTTCTTTGAAAAAACTGATATGTTAAAAGAAGATTGGTACAAAATTCCAGTAGAGATAAAGAAAACTGAGAACACTTTTTGTGATTTCAAATTCAACGAAGAAGAAATAGAAACATTGAAAGAAAAATACACAAAAGTAATAAGTGAAAATGTATCAACAGGAAAATTTGAAAAACAAAAAAATCAGAAAATAACAATAAATGAAAGACCTGTATTTGTAAATGCATATACACTAACGCTAACTAAAGAACAATTAAACAATATTTATATAAAACTTTTAGAAACTATTAAAGAAGATGAAATAATACTAAAAAGAATTGAAAATCTACAAGAATACATCAATGTGGCGAATCCATATTTGGGAGAACCAATTGATTTGAAAAGTAAATTTACATCTGACATAGATAAAAAGATTGAAGAAATCACAAAAAATAATATTGGAAGCGAAGAAACCAAAATAATTATATATGAAAACGCAAAACAAACAGTAAGAACATCAATACAAACAGCTGATTATCAAATAGATATGGATGTGTTTGATAATGAAGGAAAATATATAGAATTTAGCAGAAAAGAAAAGGAAACTGAAGTTCAAAATCTTGCTATAAAAAATGATGGAAATGAATTTGTTATTAATATAGAAGATAAAAAGCAAAGAGATCCATATAAAATAAATATAGAGACCGTAAAAGAGAACACTTCTAAAAACACAACAATGATATATGAAGTAAATGATTATAAAGTTGAAGCTAAAATTGCACAAAAAATAGAAAAGGTAGAAGAATTTGAAAAACAAGTTACATTAATTGATAAAAATAGTATACAACTAGATACCTTAGAGCAAGAACAGTTAGATAATATCTTAAATAAAGTTAAAGAAAATTTAGATGAGAAATTAGAAAATGTAAAAAAAGAAATAAATATGGAAGATATACAAGAAGTTGAGAAAACATTAGGGATTATAAAAGATAAAACTATATTGGAAGGCGGAGAGCTAACAGAAGCAGAGAAAAATAGATTTAATTCGAAATTCCAATTTCTAAAAGTAGGCGAACTAAGTGACAAAGAAATGCTAGAAACTATTAAAATGTTTGAAGAAAATATAATTAATCTTGAAATTGTTTCAAACACAGAATTGAAAATTGAAATTGATAGAAATAAAAATAATGAAGAGTATGTAAATGTATTGAAGAACTTTGTCGAAAAAGAAGAAAGAAATAAATATAATGTAAAAGTACAAAATGATGATACAGGTTTGGTTAAATATGTTATAATGGAGATTGTAAAATAAAAGACAAACAGGAACGTTCCCATAATTAATATGTTCAATGGGGCGTTTCTTTTTTGATATTTTGTGGTTTGGGTGTGTTTGGAGGAGCAAGGCACATTCATAATTTGTTCAAAAAATAAAATAATTACTTGAGCCTTTGCACCACGAAATAGGCTTGAAATGAGGAAAAATTAAATTAGGTAAAAATTGTTAAAAAATTTTTTTGAAAAAAATCAAAAAAAGTGTTGACAAAGGATTAAAGTTAATGTATAATAAAAATCGTTCCGCACATCGGAACAGAAAAGTACATTGAAAAGTAAACAATAAAATCCTTTAGAGAATAAACCAAAACGGTATAATTCTTTAACCTAAGAATTAGTACTGAACAAGTAA
>Ga0137297_10606_pt1 | contig 25485 bp, 14 predicted proteins | sample RamsorincwithD2O_FD_97191 | JGI IMG/M metagenome (GOLD analysis project Ga0137297, IMG submission 97191) | Mouse cecal microbial communities from Vienna, Austria - Mucin amended with D2O | ecosystem: Host-associated > Mammals > Digestive system > Large intestine > Cecum | place: Austria: Vienna... | reverse complement strand
ATTTCTTTTACTTTCCCGCAAGCATACGCGACCGCTTCCGGCACAAAGGAACAATCCTTTGTAAACCGTTCCGGGTTTTTAATTTCTTCCAATTTTACTCTTTCTACCTCAAACATTTTAATCTCTCCTTAACGTTCGATATTGTGAAGGGGTCATTCCTTCTAATTTCTTGAAAATCCTAATAAATGTAATTTTGTTTGTAAAACCAACCTTGCTGTAAACATCTTCTATTGTCATATAGGTCTCCGCCAAAAGCGCCTTTGCTTTTTCAATCCGTATTTGATTGATATAATCCAATATTCCCATTTTCATTTCTCTTTTAAATGCAGAAGAAATATATCTGCCGGATAATCCCAATGAATCCGCCAAAGTAGTGATATTCAATGTAATATCCGCGTAATTCTTTTGAATATAATCCGTTATACGTACAATAATACCACTATTTTTCGTTCTTCCGCCAACATCTCTACAGACCTGCTCAATAATCTTTACAAAAAATTCACGGTATTCCGCACGGCTCATACGGTTATCCATTGCAGCCAACAGTTGTTCCTGCAATGATGCAGCAGAATCCTCCTCCTGATAAATCTCGCCGATGGTATTGATAAGCAATTCTATAATTCCAAACAAGAAAAACCGATATGTCAAAACCGAGGAACTGAGTTCTGTTTCTTTTTGGTGGATGGCTTCTGTCAAATATTGTACCGCACCTTTACTATCACCGTTTTCAATAAACGCTGTAAAAATCTGCTCGTCCAATTTCAGACTCCGAATACCGTTGTTGTTTGTTTGCTGCGGAATATCCCGATATAAAACCAAGTCCTGTTCCTCCGCAAAAATACGCGTCTCGTTCGTTTCGATTACCTGCTGATACCCTTCATAAATTCCAGAATATCCAAAATTCACATCGCTTATCATGGCACTAAACAAAATCTGAAAATTTTTCTCAAAAAATTTCTGTCCCTGACGCACAATCTCTGCAATTTTGTCCGCCGCCGGATTGCTGCCGCTTACGATACAAAAAATATTACCACTGTAGGGCAGCACAAATCCCATATATTCCTGCTGCTGAAACAACTCCTCAAATACATTGCTGAACATGAAATCAATCAGTTCACTTTTTTCATAATCCGATAATTGCGTATCACCTTCAAAAAATTCATCATAGCTTTCTACCGTCAGCATCAATACGACAAAGCCGCCGTCTGGTCTAAACGGAATATTCAAATTAGCAAGGATACTGCCGATATCCTGCTTATAATTTAACTGTCCTGTCAGCATTCTGACCAGATAATTTCTTTGTACAATAAGATTCTGCTTATCCAGTGTGGTTGAAATCATATTCTTTTCTTCAATTGTTTTGCTAATCCGCTCTTTGATTAAATCAAACTCGTTTTTTTGTTCCTCTGTTTCTATTTTCAAAAGAGAAAGTAAATGTCTAATTGGCGCATAATTTTTTCTGACAAGATACCAGATAATACCTCCGCCTATCAAAAACACCAAAAACAGTGAACAGACTATCATATAAAAAGTAGTGTTTACCTCTTGTAAAAATACCTTTTCCGGCATAAAATATACGTATTTCCAGCCTGTAATTGCTGAAGTGCTATATGTCACAGCAACGCTGCGCCCATGATAACGCCGGATTACTGTATCCTCCTGCTCCGGATACATCCCATACCCCTGATATAGCGCATCTTCATACCGCTGCATACCATTTGAAAAAAGAATCCCTGTACTTTTGTCAAAAACCGCCATTGCTCCCTCTTCCATGAATGCAGCTTCATCTATCATTTGATAAAACTGCGGAAGTTCATACATTGCACACAGGATTATTTTCTTGCCGCCGAGAGAAATCGCCGGTACTGCCCGGCTGTACCCTAAAGCATCCACACAGTTCTTCTGACCAAAAGTAAATCTATCGCCGAAAAAAGCAGAATCTTCCCGCGCAATAAAAGCTGTTTTCCACGTATCATATGGAACTTCTGTATTCAGATATTCTTCATAAAATACTTTTCCGTCATAGAATGCCGTGGGCGTAATAAACCTGTCCTCATCCACAAGATATAAAAAAGTGAAAATTTCCTCTCCGACCGCATAAGTATATGCTTCCATCCACTCCCTAATCCCTTGGACAGCCATTTGCCGGCGCCCGTCATTTTCGGGTGGCGCATATGCATAGCTGTTAACATCTCTATTTAACTCAACCGCGGAGCTGATTTTTTGCATTTTCATAACAATCTCGTCCACCTGGGAAGAAAATTGTTTCAGCAACAGAGAATTGGTATCCATAACCTGCGCCCGAAGTACATTTTGTGACTGGACAAATGCAAATAAACAAATCAACACAGGGACAATTAATACCAGCAGATAGGAAATTATCCACGAAACCGATACCCTTCTGCCTATATATTTTTTTGCATTCATCCATTTCAGCATATCATTTGCCTCCGATTTCAATACCATGCAAGGGGCACGACTCACTCGCCATGCCCCTTGTATTTAGTTTTATTTTAATCCCGCAAAAATTTTGCCCGTCTCCTGCAAACAGCTTTCTCCGCCTGCCGGAACGATTTCAACCGTGCTGTTTTGCCCATCCCAGTTTACCTCTGCACCCAGCACCTCTGCGACCGCTCTGAGCGGCAGCATAGTGGTATCATTGACCAGTCTCGGCGCTGCCGGAATATGTACGTCCTGACCGTCCACTTTCATGACATCGCTGCCGATGGTTAAAAGCACCACATGTTCGTCCGTGATAATCTGCACACGCTGCGTTTCCCCCTCCCAAGAAACTCTTCCATTCAGCGCTTCAGCCGCAAACCGCAACGGAATATAGGAAATGCCGTTTTCCTCTATCGGCGCGGCAACTGTTTTAGGTTTGCCACCGGCAATCGCCGCTTCCGTACCGATTTGCAGATAGGTGTTGCGAAAAGCTGTTTCATCAACCTCCGTAAAAACGCCTTTCTTTCCGACAACAATCCGCGAGTCCTTGCCGCGTGCAAGTTTCACATCCACGTCAAAAGAAACAATATCTCCCAGAGACACATTTTGTATCCGTTCATCGCTCATCAAAATTTTGTCTCCCGCAATCGCCACCTCCACATGGATTTTGCCGGTCTCTCTTTGCGTTGGGTCGGAAACCGAAATTTCAAAATATTGTTCCGTTTCCCGCAGCATATAAGACGCCGGTTTGTCTACCGTAACGTTCTCTACTGTTTTTCCGCCTTCCGCAAAGGAATTCACGCCCAGCACGTTCAGCACGGTTTCGCGGACAGCGTGTGCTTCTCCGGAATGCTCCACAACCTCAATCTGCGGATTTGCCGCATAGGCTTCCACCTCTGCCTGTGTTTTTTCCGGCAGAAGGATATATTCATAGGAAGTGTTCGTGGGATTCACACCGTGGTTCATCCACATGGTTACCCAGTTGCGTGTCACTTCTGTTTTATCTCCGTTAAATTCGGTTACCGCTTTACAGCCCGTCCGGCTCTCACGTTTTACCTCCAGCGTCGCTTTCTTGGGGAAAACATATCCATTGCCGACGCCTTTGTTTTTGTTACCTTCCAGCCATGCCCAACCGGCGCTGCTTATCGTTTCCTGATAGCCTTTCGCAAGTTCTGTCCCCCGTGGCACTTCCGCGCCTTTAGAAGGGTCTGCACTGGGTACAAACTGCTGTACCTTACCTAAATCATTAGATTTTTCGGCGCCGTCAATCACCAGACGGTTGCTGTTATCATTCCCGATTTTTCGATTGTCCACAACGGTTTCAATCGGTCTGCCGGAATTTGCTTTAATATCACTGCCCAAAAATACAATTTCATCATCGAACAGGAACCATGATTTTTTGCCGTATAAATCCGTATCCGTCTGGGAAAGTTCCATGGCTTCCACACCGTAATTATCCACGCTAGCGCCTCCTACAAAATCATGCGTGTTGCGTTTTTCCCCATGCCAGCGTTTATTGGTCATGTTCAGTGTGTCAACCGTAATGCCCGGCAGACGGTAAGGGTCAATGGTTTCCTGATACCCATCATCAAAATAGGTGTTATCCGCCGTATACAGATACATAGCGCCCAGTCCCTGATACCAGCCCAGCATATCCTGACCATTGGTTGCCTCATAAGGCGTGGTGCGCGGCGAAAACATATTCACCGTAAAATTATACTTATCATTGGAATGCACCACAATATCCATGCTGGGATACCGTTTATTGCGCGTCCAGTTGGTATCAGCCAGCAGGTTCTCCGTACTTTTTTCCCGTTTCATTTTCATTGCCAAGCTGTCAATCAATGCCTCGTCCGCTCCCGACACACAATCTGCAATATTGTGCAGAATACCGCCGATTTGATTTGCTCTGCCGACACCATCATAAATTCCTCTTCCCATAACAGCCAAATTTTCTATCCCGTAGTATGCCAGCGGGTCATAGGCATTGACTGCCCATTCAGTCAATATTTCCAGATAGGAATTGTCCACCTGAAACACCGTCCCGCGCGTCAGCTTGAGAATACCGGAAAGAGAACTCAGTGTCTCCTTACCATAATTCGCATTAAATGCAACACCGTTGTGGTACAAGAAGGAACCATCTGTATAATGACCATTTCCGGGATCATAGGCGTCCGTTCCTTCGTCTACATAGCATAAATCGCCTAAAATACTCTGCTGCGCCCGATAGAGCGTTGCTCCGTCCTTTTGGAAAGCGGCGGTTTGAATTGCAACCAATACGCGGTCAGTACGGTTTGCGCCATCAGAATGAATATAATCTCCCATCAACGCGGTCATTGCATTACACAAATTTTGAATAACCGCAGGGTTTAAATCATCCTTCATAATTGTCAACGTCAAAATGATTCGTTTTGGCGTACCGATTTCCCAGTTCCACCAGTTTCCTGTTTTTTGACTATTTTCATTATATACGTTTTTATAAAACCAGTCAAGCGCCCATTCAATATCGCTGCGCAATTCTTCATTTCCCTGATTGGAGGATTTGCACATATAGGAACGCGCCATCTTATACAGATTATCAAACCAGCCGCCCATAACGCTGCCATAATCCTCCGGTTTAACGTCTTTATCACCCCACAGCTGCATGACACCTTCGCCCTTATTCATAGACTGCCATAAATCATTGCTGTCACCGAAAGTCGGATTGTCGCCAAGTTGACGCTGCTTTTGATTTTCCAAAATTTCTTCAAAAACCACATCGCTGAATATCGCCATATCAATAAACTTCTCTTTCGCATCTGCAATCGCTTTTATTTTTTCATCAATTGCATACTGCGACGCCCCTGCGTCTGCGATAATTTGTCTGCCCTCGTCCGCCAAACGCTGCAAAAGAGCATACCCTTCTTCAGAGACGGTAACATCTGCTGTGTCCATGGCGCGGAATTTGGATAGCATTGTATCAGCGCTTTGCACCGCGGCGGACAATGCCGCCGTATCGGTTCCTTCTTCCCGATATAACCCAATCTCGCTGATGGAAAATCCGTAATATCCGCTTCCGGTTGGAGTCACGTCATAAACGTTCACGCGCACGTACTCACATGTGGTATTGTCAATATAGATTTCCGCCTTTTTGCCGGACGACAAAGCAACGTCCTTTTGCTGCATATGCCAATCGTAGCCATCCGGCGACGTTTCAATGGAAAGTTTCACATCCCGCGGTACCGACTTACCATTTTGCACCGTGATTTTATTGATAACTGTCGCCTGCGGCAATGCCAACTCCACGCTTCCATTTTGCGTACTGCTATACGTTGACCAGTCAGTTGCTTCATTCCCATCAATGACGTTGGATGCCGACTTGGATTCGCCGGAAGTATTGCTCATGACCTCGCAATCACGCGCATAATTCACCGGTTCCGCCGTCTCCGTTTCTGCCGCTGCTGCATAAGGCAGCAGCGTAGAAACGCTCATGGCAAGTGCAAGACACAACCCTGTCAAACGTTTTATCTGTTTCATTTTTTGACCTCCTCTAATGCAGCGACAATCACTTTCGCCGCCTGCGCGCGCGTTGCAAAACTTTTTGGTTCAAATGCTCCACCGCCTGTGCCGTCAATGATTTCGGCACAGTACATGGACCAAACATAGTCTGCGGCATAACCGCTGATGATTGTCTGATCTGAAAAGCCGGCATATTCCCTGTTCTGCGGCAGTACGTTCCCTGTTGCCTCCATGACACGCCCCAGCATAACCGCCATATCTTCGCGGGTAATCTGCGCTTCCGGCAAGACTTGATTTTGCTCATTGCCATAGATAATGCCATTGCTCTGCGCAGCAGCAATATATGATGCATACCATGCATCCGGCGCCACATCTGTAAATCCCGATGCATTTGCTGTATCATTCAATCCGAAGGTCATCACCAGCATTTTTACATATTCCGCACGCGTGACAGTTCTTTCCGGTTCAAAATTGCCCTCGCTGTTTCCGGAAACAACACCTATATCCGCTAATTTTCCGATGTAGGAATATGCCCAGTGGGAATCCGGCAAATCCCGAAAACCGTTTCCGCTGTTTTGCGGCGGCGTTACGCCAGGTGGGTTCGCTATTTCATTTTTGGGAACGATATAATTACCGGAACCACCGCCGGAACTGCCGCCCGGAACACGTCCTTGGCTGCCACCGGAAGGATTTTCTTTCTTTAATACGGTAATGTTAAATGGAACTGTTTTAGACGCTTCGCCCTTGCTGATAGTTGCCGTCATGCATACCTTGGTATCCTTCTCTTGCCGAATTACCGTACCGTTGTTTTTCACGGCCGCTGTATTGCTGCTGCTCCATGTAATACTTTGTCCGTGTTCTCCATATGTTTGTAATATCAAATCTTTGGTCACCGCCGTGAGCGGTTCCTCTGTAACCGTCAGGATTTCCGCCAGATATTCCACCGCGTCCCGGTCTGTCAATCCAAGCAAAAGTTCGACCGCCGTTGTCGCGGGCGTACCGTGAAACCGGAACTTGATTTTTTCATATTTTCCGCGTGTGAATTCTACTGCCGCTATTTCATCAGTCACATTTATTGTGCTCTCCAAAGCGTTATAACTGCTGCCGTTCCAGCCAAACACTTCTATCTTGGACAAATGATTTTCGTCCTGCAGCACAAATTCCGCGCGGCTCAAAAGCTGTTCCGTCGCAAAGACTGCTTCCACTTCGCTTTTATCCATCAGCAACAGCGCAGTCGTATAATCCGCATCGCCCAGCGCCGCTGCATTTTCCATTCCGGAAAGCACTGCGTTTTCCGCAATATTCTGCGGGACAACTTCAACGTCAAATTCAGCGTTCTGCACCGTTTCGCCAAAGGTCAGTGTTGCTGTCAGATGGACTGTCTTTTTCCCCTCCAGCGCGCCAGGTCGTCCGGTCAAATTCCCCGCCGCATCCATGACTGTCTCATTGGAGGACTTCCAGCTGATTGCGCTGCCATAGGCGCCAACGCTCGGCAACTTCAGACTGACGCCGGTTTTGGACGGTACGGTCAGTGCTGCCAAATCCCGACTGATTTTATAGCTTGCTTCGTCCATGGAAAGCTGCAATTCCGCAATGTTAAAAAAGTTTTGCCCTGGCTCTACCTTGTCAATATAAAACCGGACATATTGTGCACTGACAGGCGCAAAATTTTTGGTTGTCACGCCGCCGTCCGCTTTGGGTACATCAATTGGGCTAGTTACGTTCGTCCACGGACCGGAGACAGTTTCGCCCGTCTGGAGCGTTAATGTAAACAGTCTTGCATCCTTGTTTGCCTGTATAATGACAAGCTGATTGAACTGCTTTGCTTCGCCGAGATTCAAAATAAATTCGCCTGTACATTGCCCCTCCTGTGCCTGCCAGCTGCGATACCGCGTCTCTTTGTCGCCGTCAAACATACCACTGACTTTCGTGCTTTGTGAACCACCATTATCTCCGGTCACAATTTCCGCACCAATGCACCAGTTCGTGCCATACAGATTATCTACTACGTGGACAGTTCGCGTAACGGTCTGTGCAGCATTCCCAGACCGGTCTTGGACATCATATCGAATGATATAATTTCCCACAGTCTCGGTATCCACAGCGTCGCCGCTCACCACAACCTCGCTTGTCAAATCACCGTCTTTGTCGTCCAACGCGCTAAACCCTGGCTCTTCGTAATTTTCACCCACATTCAGCGTTATCTCCGCCGCGCCCTTCAACGTAATGACAGGCGGTATGCCATCAATACCAACACTGACTGTCCTAATCTTTTGCTGCGCAGCGTTTCCTGCTGCATCCGATACGTTATAATAAATATGATAAATCCCTTTTGTGCCAGTGTCTACCGCATCGCCGCTCACCACAACATTCTCCGTCAAATCACCATCGCGGTCATCCAGTGCACTATATCCAGGTTCGCTGTAGGTATCCCCTATTTCCAGCGACATGTTTTCTTCCCCCAGCAGCGTGATTTCTGGCGGAGTAGTATCCGGCATGTTATAGAGCTGCAATTCGGAAAACGAAGGTCTCCGATTGTCACCGTCAAATTCATCAAATGTCAGTTTGACATATCTGCCCTGCTGATTGGGAAAGGGCTGTTCAAACCATGTATTATTTCTTGTCTCCACCTGCAGTGCTCCTTCTTCTGCCGGTATGAATACGGTATCTGTCCCCTGATATTCCTCTGCATAAAACAGCCTTACCGTTTGTTTCTGCGCATTTCCGCTTGCTGTACGCACCTTTAGCTGGTTAAATTCTTTTTTCTGCCCTAAATCTAGAACAACATAAATAGATTCCGTGCTGCTATAAGGTTTTATTTCTGTTGTTTCATCTCCGTCAAACATACGGTTGTAGCTGCTTGAATTTGCTCCTACGCCCGGAAAATTTTTCTCAATGACCGGACGGTACTGCAACAGATTTTCTAATTTCTCCTGCACATGAAATAATTGGATTTCCGCTACATTCACATTTTGCCCCGCGGGTGACGCTATAACGAATTTGACATAGCGTGCCGTTACCGCTTCAAAATCCAATGTTGTTTTTTCATTTACTTTTGGATCAGTGCCGCTATGAATCGTTGCAATATATGCCCCACTGACCGCTGGCGTAAAGTTGCCTTCCGCCGCATCGCCATATTCCACTGACAAGGTAAATTCCTTAAAATCTGATATACCCTGGTGTACCGCGACACGGTTAAAGATTTTTGCTTCTCCCAAATCCAAAATATATGTTTGATTTTCACCTTTCGCGATTGACCATGAGTAATATTCCGTTGTCATGTCCCCATCAAACATAGCGCTTGCTTTTGTGCTGTTTTTTCCGCCAATATCTTCGGTCACAAATTCCGCGCCAATGCATCGATTGGGGTCTTCCGGTTTATTATAGAGCTGCAGTTCGGAAAACGAAGGTCTGTTATCTGCGCCGCTGTCAAACTCATCAAATGTCAGCTTGACATATCTGCCCATTGCCTCAGGAAAGGACTGTTCATACCACGCATTTTTCTCCGCTTCTATCTGCAGTTCCCCTTCTTCCGCTGGGGTAAATACGGTATCTGTTCCCTGATATTCCTCTGCATAGGACAGCTTCACTTTTTGTTTTCTGGGATTGTAGTCTGCTGTACGCGCCTTCAAACAATTAAATTCTCTTTTTTCTCCCAAATCGAGAACAACATAAATAGGGTCACTGCCACTGTAGGGCTTATATTGTGTTGTTTCATCTCCATCAAACAAACGGCTGAAGCTTCCCGAATTTGCTCCTGCACTCGGAAGATTTTTTTCAATAACCGGACGGTACTGCAGCAGATTTTCTGATTCCTTCTGCACATGAAACAGCTGGATTTCCGCTATGTTCACATTTTCCTTTTTCCCAGGTGGTGCTATGACGAATTTGACATAGCGCGCTGTTACCGGCTCAAAATCCAGCACTGTTTTTTCATTTACTTTTGGATCAGTGCCGCTATGAATCGTTGCAATATATGCCCCGCCGACTGCCGACGTAAAATCGCCGTCTGCCGCATCACCGTATTCCACTGACAGAAGGAACTCCTTAAATTCTGTGATGCCTTGATGCACCACTGCCCGATTAAAGGTTTTAGCCGCCCCCAAATCCAGAATATATGTTTGATTTGCGCCATTTTCTATTGACCATGACTGATATTCCGTTGCCATGTCTCCATCAAACATAGCGCTTGCTTTCGTGCCGTTTTTTCCATTATTATCACTTTCCAAAACAGCCTCTTTCAGTAAATTTTCCTCAGCTGCCAAAACACTGCTGATGGGCAGCACCGCTGCAAACATCGCCACTGCCGACACCAAGCCAACCAAACGTTCCCATGTCCGTTTCATTTCCACTCCTCCTTCTTAATCCGAGAAAATCACCATATCTTTTGCGTCCTGGTATCTGTCGCGAATAAAAAGTATATTTCCCGGCATGATATCCGCCGCTGTCCCTAGTCGAACCTTCTTTTCCTCCGTATCGTACATATAGATGTTGCCTTTTGGCATCAAAATACGTAAATCCTCTTCTTCGGAGTTGGAAACATTCAGCATAAATTTGTCGCTTGCCACCCGTGCAACGCGTCCGAACACTTTACCCAATATGGAGGAAGAATTATAATAAAAATTCAGGTTGTCCGGGTCATAAGTCTGCAGCACATTCACTGCAAGTATTTTCCCTTTGCCGTTCGTTTTTATCTGGAAAATGCTTCCCGCTTTCAAACTCTCACGGTCGAACGTTGCTTCGGAATCAAACCAATACTGTCTGTCGCACCGCTCTCCGTTATACATTCCGGTTAATTTATAAACAGTTTCACCGTCTCCATTGACCCCCATGACCAGACCTTCGCTGATATAGACCGGACTGTCCGCATCAATTTTACTTTCTCCGCCGCCCGCATTATCCTCATGCAGAATAATTAAATCTGCAATATTATATTCATCGTAGTTATAGGTAGAGATATTGTAATATACATCATTTTCCAAATAGCTGCGTGTCACGCAGCTGCAATCCTCGTCATCATCAATTTGATTGCCTACGACAAAAATAGAAGTGTTTCCGCGCACCGCCACTTCGGCATCACCAAAAAATTGTTGGCCGGATTTATATCGCTTCCGCGTGTTATCCATCTTTTTCTTCAGCACAGTTTCATAGCCTGTATCATATTCTATATAGAGTTCCGTCAGTTCACCAGCGCTGTTTGTTTCAAACCGCAGCGGCTTGCCTTTCAATGCTTCCTTGTCGCCTGCCAGTTGCGCAAGCTGAGCGCTGTCATATTTTTTACCGTTGATGAGGGTCTTGGTAGTAATATCATAAACTTTCATTCTGTTTTTGGAGTTCAGAAACTTAATTTGAATCGTTCCGCCAAATGTATCTTTTCCACCGATATCCAATATAACGCCGTATTTTCCAATAACGCTTTCCGCCTGCTGCAGGGCAATGACAGAACCAAACATATCCAGCAAGAACACCTCCTTGCGCCCCAGTTTTGCTTCCCGCTCATTCACGACATCATACATATCGTTGACTTTATAGACGGCGCCGCCTATAGTCATCATTTTGCCGCTGCTTTGCGTGTATATCTCCTCCAGCGTCCCCTCCACTGTTTCGTTTGTTACATAGATAGTCAGATTTTGTTTTTGTCTGTCCTCCAGAATGTTCAGCACATCCCATTCGGCAAGTCCGGCGGCGGCAATCATTTCCCCGCCCTTCCATATTGTAACGGTATCATAGTTTTCCAGTGCATAGATGTCTGTGGTTTTTTTCATGGAGATTTCTTCTTTTGATGACAAACGGTCAAAAATACCAAACCTGTAGTCTGTAATGCAGACCGTTGTATAATCGCCGGATTCGTTTGCAATTAATTTCACTTTTCCGGCAGAAAATACGAAATCCTCCGCTGACAAGGCATATCCTTTTTTATAGTAGGTACCGTTATACAGAATATTGGCCCGCTCAGAAATCTGCGCCTGTTTTCCCCTACTGTTCTCTTCAGTATATTTTAATGTACCGTCCACATAGCCCAAAAGCATGTCGGCGTCTATCGTCAAGATTTCATTGCTTTTGGTCACGGTATAATATATCAGCGTATCAATTTGGTCTTCCGTCTTGTAGTAATATTCTACTTCTTCTCCCAAATGATCCGCCACAGTCAAATCCTCGGTATAAAGCAGAAAATCGTCAATGACAACCTGTTCCTTGCGCCCGCTTCCGCCGTCCGCATCATACAGAGAGGTCTGATAATTTTGCGTGACAATCCCCCGTTGTTTGTAAACCTGATAAATTTCTTCCAGCACTGTCGTTTTACCATCGCTTAAAATATTGCTGTCACCTACAACGCCAATGATGCGATGAAATGGCGCTTCCAGTGCGCGCTCTAAAATCAGATAAATTTCACCCGCAGTAATGGCATCATCCGCTTTATTTAAAGTAAGTCTTAACTGCGCTGCTTGCGCCATATAGGATACGGAATATTGTGGCGTTGCGCTCATGATGCTTCCATGACCAAGCATTTTAACCACAACGGTCAGCACTTCCGGATATGTAATTGCATCGTCTGGTCTGAAACAACCATTACCGTCCCCATTCATATATCCCAGACGATACACTGCATTAATTGCCTTACTGCTGGCACTGCTTGGGCTCACATCCTGAAACAGCTGTGTTGTTTCTCCTGCCGACATATCATATTGCATAAATGATGTAATCAATTCTGCAAATGCCCCTCTGCTAACGGAACCGGAAAGGTTCGCGTTCGCCGGTACAATCCCCAGCGCATATATCAAACCTTTCGGCGCAGCCGCGGTCTCCGTTCCTGCACCTGTTTGCGCAAATACCGCTGTTTGCTGGAGCGGCACGCTGCATAACATCATCATACAAAGTATCAAGCTACAAATTTTTTTCATAGTTACCCCTCTTTTTTATTCTGCAACTATTTGCAGATATTTTCAGGTGGTTATCTGGTCAGATATCTGTCATACGCCTTTTGTGTCAGTTCAATTGCTCGTTCAATGCCGAGATTTTTAAGTTCAGCACGGAAATTGTCAAAATTGCTAAGCGGTTCTACGCCTGTGATAAACTTCATATTCATCTCTTCCACATAGTTCTTGACTTCGCTCATAATTTTCGATTTTTCGGAATTTTCCTCCTCCGTATAAGAAACCGTCGGCATCAAATGATTGATTCCATTCCCATTCATCCATGCTTTCTGCGCCTCCTGCTGCTGCGGAAGATTGTAGTATTGCTGAATATATCTGTAATCTTCACGGAAAGCGCCGGTTGTCGCAATTTTTCCTGTGTAAACAGTTAAAGCATCCGTCATGGAGAGCCCTTCTTTGTTTTGCATAATCTTATCGGTATATTTGGGGTATCCGTCCTCCATCTGATATGCTTCACCCTCTACACCAAAATTCGCCAGCATATGCCCCTTCTGGGAATATCCAAAATCCAATACCTTCGCTGCCAATTCCGGATGTTTGGATTTGCCGTTGATAATGGCGCCGGAACCGTAGACCGGATTTGCCACTTCATTATATTCCGGCTTGTTTCCTTTACCGCTTGCCGGTGCAGGTACTCCCATCAGTGAATATTTTTCATCCGGTGCAGCTTTCATTAAAGTCCCCATACCGGAACCCAGCCATCCCCAAAAGGCGCCGGACTCTCCACTCAGCATTTGTGCATTGACCATTTTGCTGTCCATATTTGCAATATTTTTATCCAGAAGCCCTTCGTTGTACCATTGATTCAGCGTGGTCAGATAATCCCGGTAGCCGTCTTCATAATAACCATATTTTACAACATTATCGTCATGATAAAAATCGGCGCGAAATCCGAAGGCGCCTTCAAATCCTCTGGTCAGCTGCGTACCGGTCAGCGGCGCTTTTGCGCCTTTTTTCTCTTTAAACGCTGTCAAAACCGTATGCCAATCCTCAATGGTTTCCGGTATCTCCAAACCCAGTTCCTGCAGCCAGTCCTCACGCATTATATAACCATTGGTATAGAGATTGATTGCCTGTTCCCCTTTATAGTCAAAGAATTTCGGAAAGATAAAATAATCCCCTTTATCCGTTTTGCATCCTTTCTCATAAACAGGATTTTCTTTGAGCAACTGCAAAAAATTCGGTGCATTTTCTTTTAGAAATGATTCGTCCATCGGATAGATATAGCCATCATTGATTGCTTTTTGCGGACCTCCCGGCACATCATACCACCAAAAACTTACAATGTCCGGTAAATCACGCGAAGCCAACAAAAGATTAAACTGCTGCTGTTCTTGTCCGGCTGTCGGGGTTGTATATTTCAGTGTTACCCCCAATTCTTCTTTTAAAGTTGAAGCTAATTCTGCATAGCCCGGTTTGTTTTCATCGTTTTCATAGCCTGCAACCGGTGTTCCGCCCTGCCGCCAAATACTAATGACCATGTCCTCGCCATTTGTTGCCGTATTTTTCTTTTTCGGCACCAATCCACATGCAGTGCAGACGCACGCCGCCGTACCGATAGAAATGACAGACAACACAACCTTTTTCCAATTCATCATAATTTCCTCCTCATTATATATTTTATTTTAATAAATTACCCTTTTACTGCCCCTGTCAGCGTTCCCTTGACAAAATATTTTTGCAGGAACGGATAGAGCACTAAAATCGGTAGTGTTGAAACAATGATAACCGCATATTTAATCGTTTCCGAAACTGCAAGTGCGTCTCCCATATCGGCGCCATTTCCCATTGCTCCCACTTCATTTTCAATCAGGATTTCCCGCAGGAGAAGCTGCAGAGGATAAAGATCACGATCACGAATATATAGCATTGCATTAAACCATGAATTCCAAATACCAACCGCATAGTACAGACCAATTACGGCGATAATCGGCAGGGAAAGCGGCAGGATAATCCGAAATAAAATTGTCATATCCCCCGCGCCGTCAATGCGCGCCGATTCTTCCAAACTGTCCGGAATCCCTTCAAAATTGGTTCGCATAATAATCAAATTAAAGGTACTGATTACACCGGGCAAAATTAGTGCCCAAAGCGTATCGTCCAAATGCAGTCCTGTGACCAAATTATAGTTCGGTATCATACCGCCCGACACAAACATCGTAATGATAATAAATACCATCAGTTGTTTCTTAATGACTAAATTTTTTCTGGATAGCCCATAAGCTCCAAAAAAAGTGAGCAACAAGCTGAGAGATACGCCGACCACCAAAACAGTTAGTGTATTGCTATATCCTGTATAGATTGAATTGTTTTTAAAAACCGCTTTATATGCATCCAATGTAAAGTCAATCGGTCCAAACAGCAGTCCGCTGTGCGCCATCAGTTTATTAGAGTTACTCAAAGAAGCAAATATAATATATAAAAACGGATAAAGAGTAACAACAATTAACCCAATCATAATCAGGCAATTCAAAACGTTAAAAATCCGCTCTCCCGTTGAAGCCTTTATTCCTTTTGTTGTTTTGCGCATATTTTTTCCTCCTTACCATATACTGGTGTTATTGATTTTACGGCTAATCATATTGGTTCCAAAAATCAAAATTCCGTTAATAACTGAATTAAATAAACCCACCGCCGTACTGAAAGACCATGCAAAGTCCTCCAGACCGCGTCTGTAAACATAGCTTGAAATAACGTCCGCCACTTCATAGGTAAGCGGATTATATAAAAGAATAATTTTTTCGTATCCCACACTGAGCAAGCTGCCCATCCGTAAAATCAACATAACAATAATGGTAGGTACGATGCCCGGCAGCGTAATGTTCCAAACCTGGCGGAATTTTCCTGCGCCGTCTATCCGCGCCGCTTCATATAGAGATTGGTCAATTCCGGTTAAAGCAGCAAGATAACCAATGGAACCCCATCCAATTCCCTGCCAAATATCTGAAACAACATAAATCGGCACAAATAGGTTCGGATTGTTCAGCATGTTTTGCGGCGCCATTCCCAAAAGAGCGCAAATTTGTGTAATGATGCCGTCTTCCGTTGTAAAATCTTTTATCATCCCACAGATAACCACAAGAGAAATAAAATGCGGTAAATATGTAATTGTCTGCGTCGTCCTTGTAAATATTTTGTTTTTCAATTCATTTAACAGAAGCGCCAAAATAATCGGCGCCGGAAAACTAAAAATAAGTGTAGTCAAGCTAATCCGAAGTGTATTAACAAGCACCCTGCTAAAGATTCTGCTCCCAAAAAATTCTATAAAATTTGCAAGTCCCACCCACTGGCTTCCTAGAATTCCATCTGCGGGATTATAGTTTTGAAAAGCAATGATTGCACCATACATTGGCACATAGTGAAAAATCAGATAGTATAGAATAACCGGCAACAACATGCAATAGACCATTTTATGGTTTTTAATATCGTAAACCAATCTCCAAATATATCTATCCTTCTTTTTTTTTGCAACACGCATTCCTCTGTCCGCCGTTATTGCTTCATTCATATTTTTACCTCCTACGCTTTTATATCTACGCTCATTATAACAAAGTCTTATTTCATTGACTAGTAACAAAATTGTAGAATAGGTTTCAAAACCAGTATATATAAGGCAAACATAACGAATTGATTGTTTTGTTCTATACCTATAAACAGTATAAAATCTTTCGAGACATAAAAAAAAGAACGGCTGAGCCGCTCCTTTTTATGTCACATCTTTTCACATATCATTTCTGTCTATTCCGCTTCGTTTAACGCGTCTTCCATCAACTCTGCAAGCAGTTTCGGGTTTGCCTGTCCGCCGGTTTCCTGCATGGCGCGGCCAATCAGCGCTTTTATCGCATTGGTTTTTCCTGCGCGGAAATCTGCTGCCGACTTCTCGTCTTGCGCTATCGCGCGCCGCACTGTTTCCCGCAAAATGCTTCTGTCATTGATTTGCCACAGCTTTTGCTCTTCTGCCAAAACAGATGGCGGCGTATCTGCCTGCCACATCTGTTTCACCAATTTTTTCGCCGTGCCGTTGTTGATTTTATCTTCGGCAAGCAGGTTACACAGCTCCGCCATGTGCGCCGCACGAATGGGAATGGTCTCCGCCTCTGCCGGTATCAGTTTCAGCAATTCTCCAAGCATCAGGTTCGCCAATGTTTTAGGGCTGCTGCACCCCTGCGCCGCCTGTTCAAAATAGTCCGCTGTGAGCAAGTCAGCCGTGAGCAAATCCGCGTCCGCGGCAGCAAGCCCATATTGCTCTATATATTTTTTCTTTCTGTCATCCGGCAGCGGCGGAATAGATTGCTGCATTTCCTCCAGCCATGCCTGTTCTGTGACAACCGGAATCAAGTCAGGATCGGGAAAATAGCGGTAGTCGTCCGCATTTTCCTTTTTGCGCATGGAAAATGTTTTTCCGCTTTGCTGGTCAAACCGTCTTGTTTCCTGCACAATTTTCTCTCCCGCTTCCAGCGCCTTTACCTGCCGCGCAAATTCATATTCAATCGCCTTGCCAATGAACTGAAACGAGTTGAGATTTTTCATTTCCGTACGCGTACCGAATGCCGTTTCTCCTTTTTTGCGTACCGACAGGTTGACGTCGCAGCGCAGTGACCCCTCCTGCATTTTACAGTCCGACACACCAGTATACATCATAATTGCACGGAGTTTGCGCACATATTGTTTCGCTTCTTCCGCGCTTCGGATATCCGGTTCGCTGACAATTTCAATCAGCGGCACGCCGCAGCGGTTGTAGTCGCAAAGCGTTCCGCCGCCTTCTTTATGCACCAGCTTTCCGGCGTCCTCCTCAATATGAATCCGTGTGATACCAATACGTTTGCCGCCCTCCGGCGTTTGAATTTCCAAATATCCATGCTCGCACAGCGGCAAATCATATTGGGAAATCTGATAGGCTTTGGGCAGGTCAGGATAAAAATAGTTTTTTCGGTCTTGCTTGGAATAGCGCGCAATCGTGCAATGCGTGGCAAGCCCTGCACGCACAGCATATTCCACTACTTTTTTGTTCAGCACCGGCAGCGTTCCGGGCAGTCCCATACAAACCGGACAGCATTGCGTGTTGGGCGCTGCGCCAAATGCCGTGGAACAACTGCAAAAAATCTTGGTTTCCGTTTTCAGTTCCACATGCACTTCCAGTCCAATCACCATTTCATAATCTTGCATCATTTGCCGCTTCCCCCTTCCTGCAACGCCGCTTCCAGCGCATAGGCAATTTGATAAAGTTCCGCTTCGCCAAAGGCATTTCCAACGAGCTGCATACCAATCGGCAGTCCCGCTGCGTCTGTGCCGCACGGCATGGACAGTGCGGGCAGCCCTGCAATGTTGACCGGAACCGTATAAACGTCTCCCAGATACATTTCCAGTGGATTTTCCCGTTTCTCTCCAATTCGGTATGCCGTCGTCGGCGCAACCGGCGCCAACACCGCGTCGCACTGTTCAAACATCTGCTGAAATTCCTGTACGATAATCGTCCGCACTTGCAATGCCTTTTTATAATAGGCGTCATAGTATCCGGAACTGAGTGCAAAAGTCCCCAGCATAATGCGCCGTTTCACTTCCGCGCCGAATCCCTCGCTGCGCGTATTACGGTAGAGGTCTTCCACAGAATCATACTGCTGCGCGCGGAATCCGTATTTCACACCGTCAAACCGTGCAAGGTTCGACGACGCTTCGGAACTGGAAATAACGTAATAGGCAGGTAACGCCGCTTTTAGACTGGGCATGGATAATTCCACAATCTGCGCGCCGAGTGCTTCCAGCTTTTTTGCCGCCGCAAGTACTGCTTCTTTCACTTCCGGCGCAAGTCCTTCGCCAAAATATTCATGTGGTAGCGCAATTCGTTTTCCTTTGATTTCCCTGCCGATATGCTTTGTGAAATCCGCATACTGCCGCTTCACAGAAGTGGAATCCCGCCGGTCATATCCCACAATTTCGTTCAACACCAATGCGGAATCATAGACATTTTTTGTCAGCGGTCCAATTTGGTCTAATGACGACGCAAACGCAATCAATCCATATCGCGATACGCTGCCATAGGTCGGTTTCATGCCCACAACGCCGCAAAATGCCGCCGGTTGGCGAATAGACCCGCCGGTATCCGAGCCGAGCGTAAACGGCGCAAGTCCTGCCGCCACCGCCGCCGCGCTTCCGCCGCTGCTGCCGCCCGGCACACATGCTAAATTCCGTGGGTTGTGCGTCACGTGATACCACGAATTTTCCGTTGTGGAACCCATAGCAAATTCGTCCATGTTCATCTTGCCCAGCAGAACCGTATCCTGCAAATGTTCCATAACCGTTGCCTGATACGGCGGAACAAAGTTGGAAAGCATTTTAGATGCGCAAGTGGTCAGCGTTCCTTTGGTACAGATGTTATCCTTGATACCCGCCGGCACGCCCGCCAGTTTGGGAAGGTCTTTTCCATTTGCCCGCGCTTCGTCTATCCGCTTCGCCTGCTGCATTGCCGCTTCCTCCGTGACAGTAATATAGGCGCCAATGTTTGCTTCCTCCCGCGCAATGTTGTCCAGATAGGCTCTTGTTACCTCCTGAGAGGAAACTTCTTTGTTTTGCAGCGCTTCTGCCAGTGCTGCAACTGTCATATCGATTGGTTTCATTCTGCCGTTTCCTCCTTTACTCTACCACTTTGGGAACGAAAATATAGCCGTCCTCCTGCGCGGGAACGTTTGCCAGCAAGGATTCTCTGCTGAAACTGTCCTCCTTGCTGTCCTCCCGCCAAACATTTTTCATGGGCTGCACATGCGCCGTCATGGGAACACCTTCAGTATCATACTGCGCCAATGAATTTGCAAATGCAACAATATCCTTCATGTCTTTCTGCATTGCCGCCTGTTCTTTGTCGGACAGCGACAGCATGGAGAGCCCCGCCACACGTTCTACATCAATCTCCGCCGGCTGCGCTGTTTTGTCCGCGCCTCCTGTTTGCTGCTGCGCCTCCTGCATACCGAGCGACAACGACAATGTTTCCAACTGCTCCCTATCGACCACATCCGGCGCGCCCGTCATGAGACAAGCAGCTTCTTTGGTTTTGGGAAACGCTATCACGTCACGCAGCGACGGCGCGCCGCAAAGCAGCATGACAAGCCTATCCAGTCCAAATGCGAAGCCACCGTGCGGCGGCGTGCCGTAGCGGAAAGCGTCCACAAAAAATCCAAACCGTTTCCCGATTTCTTCTTCCGAAAAGCCCAACGCTTCAAACATTTTTTGCTGCACGTCCCGCCTGTGAATCCGAATACTGCCGCTGCCCAGTTCAATGCCGTTGAGTACCACGTCATATGCCTGCGCCCGCACCCGCGCAGGGTCGGAAATCAAATAGGGAATATCCTCTTCATACGGCATGGTGAAGGGGTGGTGCATTGCCAAAAACCGCCCTTCTTCCTCGGAATATTCAAACTGCGGAAAATCCGTCACAATTAAGAATTGATAATCCTCTTCGTTGCACAATCCCAGCAGCGCGGCAATTTCCAGCCGCAGTCCACCCAGCGTCCGCCGCACGGTGGACAGTTTATCTGCACAAAACAAAATAAAATCGCCCGGTTTTGCTTGAACCTGTTTCAACAACTGCTGCATCTGCGCTTCATCAAAATATTTCGTCAAAACGGAGTAGATTTCGCCGTCCGGTCGCAGCGCAATCCATGCCATTCCTTTTGCGCCGAGCGACAACGCTTTTTTCGTCAGTTCTTCAATTTCACTGCGGGTAAAATCCGCTTTGCCTTTCACGTTAATCGCCCGCACAACGCCGCCCTGTTCCACCGCGCTGCGGAACACCGTGAATCCGCAAGCGCCCGCAAGTTCTGTGATATCCACAATGGGCAAATCAAAACGCAAATCCGGTTTATCGCTGCCATAGCAGTCCATTGCCTCCTGCCATGTCATGCGCCGGAAAGGCCGCGGCAAGTCGATTCCTTTCATTTCCTTCATCAAATAGCAAAAGGTTTCCTCCAAATGCTGCAAAATTTCCTCCTGCCCCACAAAGGAAAGTTCCATGTCCACCTGCGTAAATTCCGGCTGGCGGTCTGCCCGCAAATCCTCGTCGCGGAAACACCGGCTAACCTGATAATATTTCTCTATACCGCCCACCATCAACAGTTGTTTAAAAATTTGCGGCGACTGCGGCAGTGCATAAAACGTTCCGGCATGGACGCGGCTGGGCACCAAATAGTCCCGTGCGCCCTCCGGCGTGGATTTCGTCAGCATGGGCGTTTCCACCGACAAAAAGCCTTTTTCGTCCAAATAGTTGCTGACGGTTCTCGTCAGCTTATGACGGAATTTCAAATGCTCCAGCATGGCGGGACGGCGCAAATCCAAAAACCGATATTTTAGCCGCAAGTCCTCGCGCACCGCCGTGCGGTCTTCAATTTCAAACGGCAGCGGGTCTGCTTCCGACAAAATTTCCAGCGTATTCGCACGCAGTTCCACCTCTCCGGTTGCAAGCGCCGAATTATAGGTTTCCTCATCGCGGTGGTAAATTTCGCCGCTGACACACAACACCGACTCCGTCCGCACCCGTTCTGCGCTGTGGAACATTTCTTCCGGCAGATAGGCAAGATTGCACACCACCTGTAAAATGCCTTCCCTATCGCGCAAGTCAATAAAAATCACGCCGCCCATGTCCCGTTTATTCTGCACCCACCCCATCACGGTGTGCGTTTGTCCGATATGATGTTTAGAGAACAATCCACAATATTCTGTTTTTTTCATTCCAGCACCCTCCTGTCTTTTTTAGGGATAAAAAAAAGCCTTTCATCCCTCCATTGGGACGAAAAGCTTCACTTTCTATTCTTTCCGTGGTACCACCCATTTTGACCTGCGCCATTGCAAGCCCACTTCCTGTCAGGATACGGCTTTCTGTTTCCATCCGGCGATATCCCTTGGCTGTAACGCGCCAAACGCGGCTGAGCCTACTCGAGCACAAGTCTTTGGGTCAGCGACTCCCGGAGGTTCTTCCTCTGCAAATCCGTACCGCCTTCCCACCCTCCGGCGGCTCTCTGAAACTACCATTGCAGCCTACTCTTCCGTTCACAGTCTTTTCGGAAATTTTCTTTTTACTTATTATATTGCAATTTCTTTTGTTTGTCAAGTCATTTATTTGCATTTTTCTTCTATTTTATGAAAAAATCTTTTCTTTTATGCAAAAAGCAGACCTTTTTCTTGCAAATCTTACTTTAAGCAAAGGAGAGTCGAACCGCATGGGGTTCGACTCTCCTTTGCTTATGCTTTTTTCTTTTTCTTCGGTTTTGGCAGAGGTAGTTCGTCATACATCGCTTCAAACAATTTTGTTAAAAATGTCTTGTTATCCACTTCCTCCACCAGCAGCATTTCCTTTGCACCCTGATATGGTGCTTCATAGGGTGCATGTGGCAGAAGATTTGCTGCTGCTTGCGTCGGTTTTAGCAATAACCGGTCGTCGTAAATACCGCCTGCAATTTTTCCGCGATAGTAGATGATATATTCGCCCATCATGGCTCTATATGCAATTTCGTCTAATTCTGATAATTGTTCCACTATAAAATTCAAATATTCTTTACTGGACGCCATTTCGGTTCCCCCTTTCTTTTATGTTTGCATTTTATCTCTTTGTGAATGGTTCTGTTCCCGTTCCTGCCTTTTGAAATACCAATAAATCACCCACGCCGGTTTCCAACATAATCCTGCCCTGCACACCGTTTTTTTCTTGCACGCCGTTTCTGTATATATCCGCTTCCCACGGAAGTTGTATTGTCAGCGTTCTCCCCCGCTCACTGATAATTTCTATCCATTGCACTTCGTCATTTTTCATTTCCGCCGACACTAAAAAAGCGCCGTATGCACGCAAATGGAAAAACTTTGCATTTTTTCCGCTGGGCCAAGACGGAAAAACGCGAATGACCTCCTCATGGCTTTGCATCATCATCTCATTGATGCCGCCCGGAATGGCGCTGAAATCCTCAATTCCTCCGCCATGTGCAATCATGTAGCGGTTCGGGTAACTGAGATTCAAACACCCTTCTTTCATCTTTTCATATGTCTTTTTGGGGTCACAATTCACCCGCGCACGCATTTGCGCATATTCACAATAAGCGTTGGGCTGGAAAAACAAATTTTCTTTTTGCTCCAAGGTATTGCGTGCCATTTCCAGTGTTTCCGTATCCGCATCCAGCCCCACACAACCGAACGGATAGATAAATTTCACCGGCGTACCGTTTGCTTCACGCCACGCATAACTGTCTTCATTATACTTAAATACCTTTTGTCCATTACGGACATAATGCGGAAACGCCGGCAAATGTTCTGCTATGTCTTGCCATTTTGCCCGCCGTTCTTTGTCTGTTTCGAGTTCTCTGCTCATTTTTAAAATGCCGTCAAACAGCATTTTCACCAGACCAAGCGCATGAATATTATTCCGTTCCCCTTCCGACACAACTTCCTCGTGCGCCGCATCGTTCACAACGTTATATACGCCGTTTTCATACACCAAATCTTCCTCCCAAAACGCCGCCGTCTTTTTTACAAAAGGATATGCGCGTCTTCCCCATTCCAAGTCATAGGTTGAGAAAAAGTGCATAAAAATGTTCACACAGCAATATGCCGCATTGGTTTTTTGATGGTGAAACAGACCTGAACACACCGTTCCAAACGGTCCGATTTCCACCGGCAAGCAAATTCCGTTTCTTTTAAACTTCTCTTTTGCATACATTTCTCCGATTGGTATAATGTCCAACAGCGGGTCTATATAAGAAGAAATGAGTTCCTGCCGGTTTGAGGTATACAGGCAAAAAAACGGACTTTGGTAATTATAATTGAGCGTATAGGCGCCCGACCAATTGGCAAGGTCACTTGTTGTCCAGCAACCATATAGCGCCGGCGGCACTTTCCCTTCGCCGGTACAGCAGCCCAGCCAGTATAGAGATGAATAATAATAGGAATCCAAAATTTCATCGCCGGTTTCCACCACGCTTTTTTCCCAGAATGCCTGCCACCACCGCTTATGCGCCTGCCGTAACGCTTCTGTGTTATGTATCGCCTGTCGATTCAGCGCAAACGCCGCTTCAGTTCTGTTTTCTGCATCCAAGTCACTCAGCAGCGTCAGCATCAATTTTGCTTTTCCGTTTGCCGCCACGGTAAACAGTCCGCCTTTTCGCGCCAGCCGCTCCTTACAATATTCGGTACCCGTATCCGTTGCCGCCACCGCAGTGACAATCCGTTTCCCCTGTACGCGATATGGTTCCGCGCCATAAGTGAACCACACTGCTTCTTGTGTATATCCATCATCATATCCGGACACTTCGCCAATGTTATACTCGCCCGGCATGATACTGAAATCAAACGCCGCCTCCGCTTCGGAACGGTTTTCTATTTCAACTGCTAATGTATTTTGCACGGCGCATATCCATGCACGCCAATACAGAGAGCCGCCGTTCCAATCTACCTGCATTGTCACCTGTGCATCATAGATATTTTGTTCTATATGAAATGCTGTCTGATGCAGACCGTCAACTCGCAGCCGCAGCCACCCTACCGGAATGATTCGTCCGCCGGTGCGGCGGCAGGTTTCCTTTAAAAGCCGCTCTCTCCGCTGCTGCGCTGTTTCATATAACTGTGGCTGCCGCCAAAAATCGTTTTTGCCTAACAAAAATGTAAACCCATCGTCCTCCGTTCTGACGACCGCTCCCATATCGCCATTTCCCAATACCGCCCCATCAACCGCCGCCCGCGACGGCGTATGCTCGGTCGGTTTTGTTATGACTACCGTTCCTTTGTCAACCAACTTTTTGACATACCATGATTCTAAATTCATAAGGCGTATTTCTCCCATTTCTTAAATAGTATCGCGAATGTACTTTTTTGGTATTGCGAACTTTCCAATAGAAAAAGTGCAGACGTCTGTTTGATATCTGCACTTTTTACTTTTTTGTTTTATTTTACCAATGTCACAAAACGGTGTAAAATTGCCGCAACTTCTGCGCGTGTTGCCGTATCCTGCGGCGCAAACGTTCCGTCTGTCCGTCCGTTTATCAGTCCTGCCTGCTGCGCTGCACGCACTGCGTCCGCCGCATAGCTCTGAATTTTATCGTTATCCGCGAATGTCACCGCTTCTACGTTAGACGGCAGCTGTGCGCCGCACAGCCGTGCAAAATTAACCGTCATCACTGCAAGCTGCTCTCTTGTAATCGGTCTAGCCGGTTCAAACATATTGTTGCCCATACCGTTCACCAATCCGGCGCCGCCTGCCCACGCTACCGCGTCTGCATACCATTCTCCCGCAGCAATATCGTCAAACTGCTTGGGACTGTCGCACGGAATTTGCCATTTTGCGTCTATCTTTGTGCCAAACCGACTGAGTACTACTACATACATTGCTCTGGTCATTTCTGTATCTGGTGCAAAGGTGGTCTCTGTCATACCGTTGAACAGACCTTTCACGGTCACATATGCAATCGACCCTTTTGCCCAGTGATTATCCGCCACATCTGTAAATCCCCCGATTGTGTCCGGCGCCGTCGAAGGCGGCGTCACCGGCACGGTAACAACGCCCGTTGTACCACGATTATCACTGCTCGTGTTGCCGCCCGGACGTGATGGATTATTGGTATTGCTTGATTCGGCAGAAACA
>Ga0137297_10604_pt1 | contig 25526 bp, 28 predicted proteins | sample RamsorincwithD2O_FD_97191 | JGI IMG/M metagenome (GOLD analysis project Ga0137297, IMG submission 97191) | Mouse cecal microbial communities from Vienna, Austria - Mucin amended with D2O | ecosystem: Host-associated > Mammals > Digestive system > Large intestine > Cecum | place: Austria: Vienna... | reverse complement strand
AATTACTAAACATCAGTGATATTGCCAAAAAAATCGGCAGCTTTTTCAAGCTGCCGATTCAACTTTTTTATGGTGTTCCTTATCCCGAACTCGCGTTGTCAGATTGATTATGATTCTTTTGGAGAAATTGATTGCAAAGGTGTTGTCTCCGTCCTGCTTTATGATGAAGCCTTCCTCACTGAGCTTCCCTCTGACATCTGTGATTTTTATGTCTGCGAATATCCTGCCCATCATATTCAAGGCTTGCATGTAATGGTTGTATCTATGTGACGAAAGGGAAACAAACGACGGATCCGTACCTTTGCCGGCTTTGCACAGTACGTCACGTTCTGCCTCGGTCATGGGGTTGAAGTCCTCTATCCATTTGATTCTGCCATTTCTTGCGATGGCATCCGCGAGGAACTGTTTGAGTTGTCTTGTCTGACCGTTATAATATATGACACCTTTCTTTATATAGGCGTGCTTCCTCCAGAGCTTGTCATGTATCTCTCCCTGGGTTATCTTTGGATTGAGTGTGAACAGGTCGTCGATGCAAGCCTCTATCCGGTCAAACCGTTCCTGAGGTGTGGCGAAGTCAAGCAGTTCGTTGACCGCGAGTATTCTGGCTCCATGGAACACCATCTTCCGGCTGTGGTCGACAAGCATATATCCGTAGGGTGCGTCCTTTTTCCCGAAGAATATTATATTGACTCCGAGCTTGCTTTTCAACTCTTTCTTCAATTCCTCCTTGTCGGTACAGGTGTCACGGTATTTCATAAGGATGGAGCGGAGCTGGCGCGCCCGGGTCTTGTCGGTGGCACCATACTTATATAAGGCGTTGAAGTCGCCGGAGGGAACTTTCATCTGCACACGTCCGCCTCTCTTTATATATACGGTGTCATCCTTCTCATAGACTTCATATCCCATGGATAACATGACAGCCTTGAACTGGGCGAATGATGAGAAGGTGTACTGTCTGGCAGCCTCAAAGTCTTTCTCGACCTTCTTACGTCTGTCCGTTCCGAGAATACGGTCGATGACCTCCTGAGAACGGCGGCGCTCGTTATCGTGATTGATTTTCCTTCCGTTCGGATCTATTCGTGATGTCACTATATGAAGATGGGTATTGGATGTGTCATAGTGGGAATATACGAGTATCGGTTGCCCCGGCTCCATGTATCCCATCTCTTTAAGGTATTTATGAGCGAAGTCAAGAAGTTCGTTTTCGCTCATTTCTTTTCCTTTGCATGATATGGCGAGATGAAACTGAGCCTTTTGGATGCGTTCATTACTGGAAGAATACTCCTGAAGATATTTGACGAGTTCGTCGGGTGTCGGCTTACCGAATGTCCCGATGCTCCCGAAGTTAAGTATCTCGATAAGTCGGGCTACACCTTTCGAGACCTTTCGTTCATTGTAACCGACAGCATGGAAGTTCGAGCTTCCCGGTAGTATGGTGGCTATCATTTTTGGTTTTCTGGTTTATTGGTATCTTGGTATTGAGTGTTCAGGTTACTTCGGTTGGTCGGATGCTGAATATTTGAATATCCCGGACAATGGGTTGAAATAACCGTCATAGCTTTGTAGCCTTTTTCGTGACGATTAGAAGTTCTCGTTTCATGGTGTCCAAGGTCTTCCGGACATCGGATATTGCGGGCATCAGGACTTCGGATATATAGGTTCCTGACAGTAACCCAGCAACCGAAAGCTCGTTGGCTCTCTTTACCGACTGATTCAGGTTTCCGCCGGCCCAGGACAGTTCGTTCTGAAACTTTTGGTAAAACTCACCGAGGTCATTGAGTAGCTGTAGCTTTTGTTTGACGTTGATGTCGGAGTATTCCGCTATGGCAGAGCGGATATAATGTCCTACAGATGAGTAGGAGGACGATTTTTCCTTGATGAAGGCGGCTTCATCCTCGGTCAGCCGGATTTCTATTCTTTTGGTTCTTCGGTTCATAGTAACTGGATTATCTGGGTGTCCAAGGTTCCCGGACACTCTTTCGCAAAGCGAAACAGCGATGAAATCGCTCCGACGTGCAGCAGTCGGCAAGTCACCTTTGGTCGCACGAAGCGGAGCTTTGTACGGCAAAAGGTACAACTTGCTTAGCAAATCCTGCAACGCAGTTCGATGTCCTCCCGGATCTTTTTACACCCCGAAATTACCGACAACCATCGCCACGCGAAGAAATGCACAACACTTTTCTTCCGAAAGCCCTGTATTCCGGTGCCTTTAGTTACCGTGATACTTCGGTTGTCCGATACCTCGATATTGGTTGTCCGGGATATTTTGACATCGGTGTCAACAGATAATCCGATTACATTTACCAAAGGCATTGTCGTTAGAGAATCTGATTACCCAATTACATTCGGCACTTCGGTCGATAGGTAGTCAGATGTTCATAGACTCCGAATATCCGGAGCAATGGTTGGAATACCTGAATGTCCTTGGACGCTCGATATATCAGACACCCGGATATTCAGTCAATGCAACTGAAATATACGGTTCTGCTGATAATAGGGAATAGAATTTACTGAGTAGAACGGTTGATATTTTCCCGGTATTCATTTCTTGGGTTTCATATAGCCTCGGAATTATCGAGCGTCAATTACCCATGACTTCAGTAACCTGATATTGTAGTTCTCTGTGGTATCGAAGTTAGTTCAACCGAGGTCCAAAGTGTCTGATGTTCCATGTTTTTAGTAACCGAGATATCATATAATATTAGTTCAAGTATCTAATAATAAGTGGTTTAATAGTTGCATGTGTCAGAGTTTTTTATTAATTTCACAAGAGGGTTACATCTCGAAGCAATGTAAAATTAACACCTGAAAGCAATGTTTATTCCTTACGATATTGTCATCCTTCTTATACTCTCACCATTCCTGCTTATAATATGGATAGTGGTGTGGGGCGCTGTCCGTCTGTTCCGTCTGGCGCTTTTCCTTGCCAAATGGGCAGTGATACTTTCCTATCGACTGTTGTGTTGGTCATTCGACAGGCTTGCAGATGGTATCGCTTGGCTATGGCGCCGATATGTGATTTCCCGTCCGAATCCGTGACTGGAGAGAAATGAAAAAGCCATGCCGGTTATGATTACCGACACGGCTTGATAGGGGGTGTTGCGAGTCTGTTCCCTAATGTGGAACTTTTCAAACGTTGCTTCGTGGTGGATTAAAATCCTTTTCCTTTGGTTCGCTCATAGACCACATGAGTCTCATGGTCGATATTGTCTATTCTGAACTGGATGGCGGCTCTCATGGGGATAGAATCCGGAAGCATGGGAACAAGGGCAGATATTACTTGCTCTACGTTGCTGTAGCCGGTGTCCATGATTTCGGCAAGGATCTTTCCTTTGAAATATGCCCGCCCTTGTACCAGCATCTTGGGGGATATGCGAAAATACTTGTCCTGTCGTTCATCAAGATCTTTTGCTTTTCCCTGCTTACTTTCCTTCTCTGTGAAGAAAATGAAGTCTATGACTTTCGCATTTAATGTCCATGCGGGAGAAAAGTCTATTTTCACATATCCGCGAGTGACATTAAGACCACGGCTGTGATTCATGCCAAAAGCCACCTCATAGAGATTGGCTTCGCAGTCATTCTGTGCGATTGTACCCCAGGTGTGACGGAAAGTATAAACGCAATATCTATCCTCTCTCTCCATGCCCATATCTTCGCATATCTTCTTAATGCCGTTGTTTACATTGGCACAGAAGCTGTCATGGTCGCAATAGCGATTATGGAACGTGAACAGAAACTCGTCATCTTCGGAAGCGAGGTACTTGTCGAATATGGGCTGGATGAATGGCTCTACCCGCATTTCTATATATGCTTCGTCAGCACGGCAATGGCGGGTCTTGGCTCTCTTGTAGCCTATGACACCATTTTTTAAGGCAGACTTTTTCAAGGCATACAGATCCGCTGTATTGATGCCTCCGAGACATAAAACCAGCAATGCCACGTCTCTGCCCAGTTCCGGAAGAGAGGAAAGCATTTTTGTCTGAGGCAGCGGTCTGTTGAAGAACTCTCTGCAAGCCTCGGCGCTTATGGCTCGTTGAGTAGTCTTGTCAGCCTTGGGAATCTTGATTTTGTTCCATGGATTGGATTGAATTTAATCTTGACGATTCCCTTCTCTTCATCGTTAAGCTCCACAATCGCCGCCTTGAATATCTGCCTGATATTAATGGGATACATTTCCTTTGCGCGATTGGTGTTCCTGAGCGATTCGATCCATTTCTTCAACACTGCTGATGTTAGTTGACCAAACATGAGTTTGTTTGAACCGATATAGCGTTCAAGACTCTCTACAGCGTACTTGTAGTTCTTGGATGTACGCTCATGCCCACTATTAATCATGAGATTGATGTGGATTCTTGCGTAGTCACTGAAACAGATGTCCTGCGATTCGGTTGTCAAAAATTCGATAACCTGATTTACAGTCCACTCTTCAGCATTCACTGTGTTGAGAAGATTATTGTACCGGATTATGAGGTCAGCACAGTAACTAAGGACGAAGGCATCCTTTATCTCACTGGTTTTAGTCAGCTCCTTCTTCGTGACCATCTTGTCTGTTTTGATGTAGCCAAGTCCTCTATGGTGGGTGACCCGGATGTAAACCTGCCAGAACCCATCGCTTCGAGGTCTTCGTACACATGCTTTGAAATTTGCCATGTTTACTAAATTATCTGATATTTATTTGATGTTTAATATTTAACCATAACTAATTATTACTCAATAGATTGCAGTGGTAAACATCTGGTAAACGGGCAATGTTCAATTGGTAAACAATTGGTAAAAACTTCTGATTATTTGTACTCAGAAAGTGATGCCAAATGCACGGGAGAAGTCACAAAAAATAGGCTGTAATGTCCTGATTTCAGAAGCATTACAGCCTAATTTATTGATTGTCTATCGGATAGAGACTATATCGAATTAGTCCTCTATCGCGGCCTGCGCCGCAAACAACAATCGCATAATATCAAGTGTTTGAATGAACGCTCTAAGCGTTCTCTAAGCACTTTTTTTGTTTGATTGGTGGTTTGCTGGTGTTTAGGCAGCTTAGTCCTCGATGGCTGCTTGCGCCGCTATAATTTAGAACTTCATTTCAGAAGGTTTAGAAACACTATCTAAGCAGGGTCTAAGCGGACTTCAAGCCTTATTATCGGGAAGGAGGATTTATCTTTCGCAACTGAACCGCATTGGAATCGTTAACCTTGCAGTTCAACTACAGTTTCTTATTTCATGGGCTATTCTATTTTGATTGTTTATATACTTGGATCAGCTCGTCCTTGTCGGCGAGGTTGTCCCTTAATGTCTGTATCTGTTCGCGCAGAAGAGCATTGCTTTCCTCATAGTGTTTCACATCGCTTTTCAGTTTCTCGATCTCAGAGAGTATCGCTGCTTCACCAATATTATTATTGGCATCTCCGTTTCCGAGCACCACAGCCGCAAGGTAGGCGTTGACATTTGTGGGAAACTTGCAGAACAGGGCAAAGAAGTTCATTTCAAGGACTTGGCAAACCTTGTAGAGCTTCTTGGTTTCCATCGTATCGCGCTCAAGAATCCGGTTGACGTGTTGCTGCTGCACCCCAATCAACTTACCAAATTCTGTTTTAGTCATGTTTAACTCGTCGAGACGTTTTGCAATCTCCCGACCCACATGAACTGACTTTAGCTCTACGTTAATCATTAACCATCAATCCATTAAACTGTTATAGATGCCTAAAACAGTGGTTCAACAATCTGTTTGTTCAAACAATAATCTGTACATTTGCGTTGATTTTGTAGTTGGTTAACCTTGGCGCGACAGAACTATTGCTGTTGCAAAGTTAATCATTAATCCATCAACAAACAAATATTAAGGTTAAAAATGACAGATAACTTTGTGAAAATCCGCCCTGCAATCATGGCTATGGCTGTTGGTGAAACCATTGAGTTCCCGATAGCTAAATTAAAGAGCGTCCGTACACAGGCATCGGAAATCGGAGCTATTACCGAGCGACGCTATACGACCCGGACCAACCGTGAGGCACGTACTATATCCATCACTCGCGTAGCATAGGCAAACATTATGATGTTCCTTCAGTTTACAGACAATCTTGTGCCTTACGACACGTTTCTAAATGACGTGGCAGCAAGAGTCGTCAAGATGATCAAGGCCGGGCGGGATGACCCGGAATATGTGAGCCAGCGAAAGGCTTTTGCCATGTTCGGGAGAGCCAATGTAGAACGTTGGCGACGTCAGGGCAAGATACAACCCAGCAAAAGACCGGGTAAGGTTGAATACCGTACATCCGAATTGCGTTATCTTCAGAGTATTCAACAGGACTACTTCAGTGAATGAATCGGCATGGAGACATTTATAAATGACATCAAACACAGGGATGCGAAGCTCCTCTGTGGTTATCTCGAAACACTTTCCTATCAGGAGAGCGTTGAGTTTGTCGATGAGGTTGTCCGGGCCGCCGGAGTTCACCGTCGCACCTTCTTCAACTGGAAGTATATGTGTTGCCGCATACCCTTGTGGGCAAAGGAGATTATGGAGAATATCGCCGGGAGAACCATCTTCTCCCCCACAATCAATTTTCAAACCGACTACGACAATGACAGAGTTGCAGCCGAAGTGTAATCCGGAGGGGATTTATTGCGTCAAGAGGGCGTGTGCGGAGCTGGGGGTGTCATTCAAGACCTTTCGCCGTTATCGCGAGATGGGTCTGATTGCTCCTGTCAATCCGCAGAACCGGTACCGTCCCAAATTCTCGGGGCAGTCCATTATCGACTGCTGGAAACGACTTACGACACTATGATAAGCGAAAAGACCATACAGGCGGTTCGCGACCTTGATATTGCGGTTGTTCTCAAGCCATACGTCAACCTGACGGCCAGAGGCTCCTCTCTGGTCGGACTTTGCCCGTTCCATTCCGAGAAGTCTCCGTCATTTTCAGTTTCACCGAGAAAGAATCTGTGCTATTGTTTCAGTTGCCACCGGGGAGGCGACGGCATAGCATTTGTCATGGAGAAGGAGAACTGTACTTTCGAGGAAGCCGTCGAGAGGATAGCACGGGACAACAACATTCCCCTGGATTTCACAAATAGACAAATGTCTGACAAAGAGATTGAGGATGCGAAACACAGAGAGTCGCTTATGGCGGCTCTCGATGTGGCACAGAAATTCTTTTACGATTCGTTGCGAATAACATTCTCGGATGAAGCCCGCAATGCCCAGGCATACGCCTATGGTCGCTGGCCAGAGGAGTTTTGCTCTACATTTGGAGTGGGATATGCTCCGAAGGATGGCCGTGCATTCATGGAATACTGCAAAAGAAAGGCGGTAGATACGGATTTACTGATTGAACTCGGTCTGCTGAAACGGGACAAGGAGGACAAGGAAAAGATTTATACCGCATTCCGTGAACGTGTTATCATTCCTATACGCAACCGCTGGGGGCGAGTCATCGCTTTCACCGGTCGATATATCGGCACCAATGACAAGGCCGCAAAATATATCAATTCCGACAATTCGGAGATCTACACCAAAGGGGATACAATCTTTGGAATCGACAGGGCTTCCAGAGTGAGGGATGCCGCCAATGTCATTATCGTCGAGGGCGCGCCGGATGTCATGCGCTTTAATATACTCGGATATGATAACACCGTGGCGACACTGGGAACATCATGGACCGACCACCAGTTCGAGCAACTGAAGAAATACTATCAGGCAATCACCTTTGTACCTGATTCCGATGTAAAGGAGGGAGAGTTGTTCGGCCCAGGCTTTATCGCCGTGATAAAGAACGGAGCCGAGGCCATACGCAAAGGGTTTGATGTCACAGTAAGAGAGATTCCTTTCGCGGAAGTTGAACTTACGGATGAGGAATTGAAGGAGTTATATCCCGACGGTGTGCCGGATGATGCCGTGAAAATAAAGCCCGGCAAGAATGATGCCGACAGTTATCTGAAAACCGCTGTTGATTTCACCTCATTGTCGGAAAAGTATTTCATCGTATGGCTGGCCGAGAAGCGTTTCTTCGAGGCTGACTCAATTCAGAAGGAACGGAACGCAGTGTCGGAGATAGCCGACCTGCTGCGTTATGTGAAGGATTCCCTTACTCAGTCCCAGATAATCGAGCAGCTCTCTAAGATACACGGTAAAGTGAAGATGTGGCGCGATGCCGTCACAATGGCCCGTGGCATTGCCCAACGGAATAAGGAATCAGATGCTCCCACTGATGAGAGGCAACAGAAAATCGAAGACCTCCGTAAAGCCGGGCTCTTCATCCGTAACAACTGCTACTATACAATAGGGAGCGAAGAGGAAGATCCGGTGATAATCTCCAATTTCATCATGGAGCCGTTGTTCCACATCAGCGATGACAACAACGGCACTCGCCTCTTCAAGCTCATAAATGAGTATGGCGACACAAGAGAGATGGAGATCAGAGAGTCTGAAATGTGTTCGCTTGCCGCCTTCCAGCAGAAGACCGGTACTCTCGGCAATTTCATATGGCTTGCCAAGATAGACAAACTCAACAGAATAAAACGCTACCTCTACGCCAGGACGGACACGGCGGAGCGTGTGAGGAAGCTCGGCTGGAACAGCGAGGATTATTTCTTCGCGTTTGGCAACGGCATTCTCGCAGACGGTCAGTTTCTCAATGTCGATGACCTTGGTATCGTCAGGGGAGTCAACGGAAGGGCATACTACATACCGGCACTGGCGAAAATGTATCGCAACAATCCGGAGATATACCAGTTCGAGCGACTGATGGTGTATGGCGACCTCGGAGGAGTGTCGCTGAAAGGATTCGCGACGAAGCTGATCGAGGTTTTCGGTGAGAATGCGAGAATTGCCCTCTGCTATCTGTTCGCAACACTCTTCCGAGATGTCATTTTTCAGAGGACGCGCCATTTCCCCATCCTCAATCTCTTCGGCGAGAAGGGAACCGGCAAGACTACGCTCGCCACCTGCCTCCAGTCATTCTTCATTCACGGCGTGGATCCGCCAAACCTTAGCGTAACATCCATTCCGGCGATGAACGACCGTGTGTCACAGGCCGTCAACACCCTTGTTGTGTTCGACGAGTACAAGAACGACCTTGACGTGCGTAAGGTCGGATTCCTCAAAGGCTTGTGGGGAGGCGGCGGTCAGACGAAAAAGAACACAAACACCGACGGCATGGCATCCCAGACTATCGTGAGCACTGGAATAGCCATCTGCGGTCAGGACAAGCCTACACAGGACATGGCACTCTATACCCGCGTACTGTTCCTTGAATACACCAAGACCTCGTTCAACGCCGCCGAGAGGAAGCGGTATGAGGAGCTTGTCTCCTTATGCAACATGGGTCTTACACATCTGACGGTGGAGCTGCTGAAACACCGTCGGCTTTTCGAGAAGAATTTCCCGGAGTCCTATAATATGGTGAAGCGCGAGTTCGGCACCAGACTTAGTGATGTGACGATACATGAGCGCATATTCGGCAACTGGGTCATCGCTCTCGCCACATTCCGGACACTGGAGACGGTTCTAGACCTGCCATTCAGTTACAGCGAACTGTTCGAGACCGCTGTCAAGGGAGTCATGCATCAGAACGAGCTGGCTCAGGAAAGCTCCGAGGTCGGCGATTTCTGGAACACACTTCAAGGACTGCAGTCAGCCGGAAAATGTGTGAACGGTGTGCATTTCCGCATAAAGTATCTCATGAAGTTCCGGGCTATCGGCTCATCGGATGATATGGAGTACAAGGAGCCGCGTCCCATACTGTATCTGAATGCTGCCGCCGTATCATCGCTTTTGGGTGGGCGCAGCGGCATGGGTGCGACAGCAAACCGCTCCTACTGGTCCACAATATTGTCGTATCTCAAATCGCATACATCCTATCTTGGCTTGAAGCAGCAGCGTTTTGACTTGCTCCTTGCCAATGGCTCGCCCGACTATTACTATGAGACAGTAAACGGCCAGCAGGTTAGAAAGCAGAATGTGACACGCCCACAGGCTTTGTGCTTTGATTATCTCAGAATCAGGGATGACTTCAGTGTAAGTCTCGAGACAGAGGCCATGACCGATGCCGAGAGGCTTGCCGAGGACTACGAATCCGCAGCAGAGAATCATCCCGGAGATAGCATGGAACAGGATTCGGGACCTGCCCCTGATCTATTCAACAACTGACTGTCAACAGATTCCGACAAATAGACTATTACATTATCACCCATCATATCAAGGCTATCGAAAGGTAGCCTTTTATTCTTTTCCGGAAAATCATCGAAAAATATAACCCACACGTTTTTGACATGACACTCTTGACAAAGCCTAACGATAGAAATATCAACGAATTGTATTTGCTTGACATCCTTGACAAACCTTGACAGGCATTGACAAATCAGATTTGGCGGTGAATTTCCAAGCCACAACTTGACAAATCAGCGGCTTCATATCTTATATCTATTCTTTTTGAAAAAGAACTAAAGTAGTATGAAATAAGGGCTTGTGAGGCATGGAACGGAAGCCTTGCAGAGCCGTGTCAACGTGTCAAGGCTGTCAAGGTCGAAACATATATACCTTTTCGTTTTAGAAAACAGTAATTCTTCTCCCGATGCCCTGATTTCTACCCATCGGGGGATTTGGTTCACCCCACTCCCGCATATTCCAATCAAATTCCATAAACTCCAATATTCATCTATTGTTCAGGATATTATATGCTGCTAATTTTGCGTATGGAACGCAAAAGAAACATACAGGGCTATGAGGAAGAGTGATTTTACTATGAAGATTGAGCCGGAGTTTCTGTACTCCGTGGGGCAGGCAGCAAGATATTTCGGTGTTCACCGATGCACCGTCTACGCATACGTCGCCAATCGGGAGAAACCGCTGCCACACCTCATATCGGAACGCAACGGCAGAATCATCTTTCTCGGTCAGACTCTTATCGAATACAAATTGAACGGCCTTCCGAAGAAGGGCCGAAAACGGAAAAACACACCGCGTGGCGGATTCGCCAACGGGTCAGACAGGGATTGAATGAATGGAAATTGCCATGTTGGTTATGTTTGGGATTCAGTTGAGACTGTACCACGGCAAGTCGAGAAGGGATTTCCCCTTTTCGGCTGCCGTGGAAAGCTCAACGGCAAGCAGCCATGCATGGGTTCTCATCTCGTCCATGTCGTCAACAGTCTTGAGATACCTCGCAGGTGAGACATCCCCTTTGCTCTCCATCCACTCACACGCATAACGTTCGGGGTCGAGTGCATCGACAAAGGAGATGATCTCATCCACGAGCGATGAAATCCGACCGCCGGTCATTGCCGCCGTGAAACTGAACGGCAGACCGTTCCTGGTTATCCGCTGGAAGTCGAAGTAAAACGAATTATTGCCGCAAGCAGTTATCGAAACCTGCCAGCCACAGCCTACTGCAATTTTGATTATATCACTATGAAACATCTTCAACCGATTTAATTTTTAGGTACATTTTTCATTTATTCCGCACCGCAGCCCCACCGAGTCCGAGAGGATCCGGCGGGGTTTTCGGTAGATATGGCTGCGCCTCAGTATTCCTCCGGCACCTTAATATCCCGGACGGCATCCAAAAGTTCTTCAATCATCTTCTCGGTGGCTTCCATGTCTTCAAGCACAGCTCTCATGCGGTATGGCGCACCGTTTCTTCCGTGTCCGAACTGGTCGAGCCATATGTACGTCTCGTAGTCAACATCAAAATCCTCGTAATACTCCTCTATATTCTCTATGAGGGAGTTGATGTTGGCGCACTTCATTTCAGCCGAGAATGAGAAGTCGCGTCCTGCCGGAGTGAACTTGCCAAACTCAAACTCCGCTGTCTGCTTCTTGTAGATTATTCCTGCTTCCACCTTCCAGCCTTTCGACTTGGCACATTCAACTACAGCGTCGGTCAAATCATCTATATACATATTGTTACGGTGTGTTGTGTCAGCCGTAGCGGAGAGTGCCACGGCTGACGGGGTAATTCAATCCTCGAATCTTGCGAGAAACTTCTGCAAGCGGTCATCGCGTAGGTTCTTCAAGGCGGTCGGCTTGAAGTTGGTCTGCTGCCTCACTTGAAGTTTGCCGTAACCTTGTGCGCTAAGGTCGAGTTCGACTTCGGATAACTCGTTGAGTGACACATAGCCATACTCATCCTCGATTAGACCGGTCACTATGGCGAACATGATGGTGTCGCCTCCCTCTCGTTCGCCTTCAAGTATAAACCATCGGGCGGAGCCGAGTGCGAAGATTGCGCGGCAAATTGCTTCCTTTCCCTTGCCGTCCTGGGAATAGAGGGGGTAGTCCTTCAAGCCTTCCTCCAACTGGGGTGTCTGTAGTCTGCACATATTCAGTCAAATGTTATTTCGTCGGGATAAACTTCAATGGTGGCTCCGCTGCTAAACTCAATGATAAAGCGGTAGCCGTTGCGCTCCACCACCGTGGCGCGGTGGTATCCACGCCATGGAGTGTTGAGTTCGCATTGCCGTCCGTATTCGGGAAAATCGGTGTTATTCATATAAGTATAAGTTTGTTTTGAATACTTCTGTATGACAAGTAATTAAGCATTACGCATTATGAATTAAGCATTGTCATAGTCGGGGTCAAAAATGAGGTCAGCCTCGATTAGATGGGCGTATGCCTCGGCTGCGAGACGCGAGGCCCACTCGTTGCGGTCATCGTAACGGCCTTTGCGGTAGTTGTGGGCGAGTCCTTTCATGTAGCCCAACATTACCTTAAACGCCTGCTGCTGGAGATAGCGGTGCATGGTTGTCATCGCCATGCCGGTCTTCTCGGTGCTGCTCACTTTGCCGTTGACAAAGTTCTCGAAGTCGCGGACAAACTCCTTGTCGCCCTCGGCTATCTTCATGAAGTCGATGTCTGTATTCATATCGGTAGTGGTTATATGGTTGCTTGATTATAGATGGCTGGCTCGGCAGACACATTATATATGTAATCGCCTGAGCGCACCAAAAGGCAGTCAGCTCCATAATAGAGCTTCTTCATGCCTCGGACACTTCCTGTCTTGTGGAAGTTCGGGAAGCGGTTGATGCCGACACGGCGTCCCTCCTCGATTGTCATTTTCTTTACTCTCATAGTTCCTTATTATTAATGAGTTCAATTCTTTTTCCCTTTTTGTGAAGCTCCTTTGAGCTTCTCGGTCGGGAGAACCGTTTTTCGTGCAAGTACGCACTGCGGACACGAGGGAACATAAGGCAAGAGTGGAGGCAATGACTGCGACCGAGATACCCATTTTTGAGGCACGAAAAAATGTGGAGGCTCACGGGCGCAGTCATCGCCGGAAAGCGTAGCGGCTCTTGCCGTTGCTCCCGTCCGCAGTATCTTCGCACCGAAAAACCTCTCCGACCCGGAAGCGCAAAGCGATGCAATCAGAAAATGCTGTACTTGTAACTAAATAACGGCAAATCATTTGGAGATTTGCCGTTATTTAGTTAACTTTGCACTTGATATACAAAGACTCCAATGACAGAGACACGCACTGCCATACTCACGTTTGCCGAGAATCGGGATAGCTTCCGGTTCGCCGAACTGTTGTCGTATCTCAACGGACTGTTTGAGATTTCGAAGGTCACGCTCTCCTGGTATCTCAGGGAAATGATCAACGACAATATTATCTTCAAGCTTGGCCGTGGCATATATACGGCACACAAGGTGCAGACATCGGAATACACGCCACGCCTGAGGACCAAGGCTGTGAAAGTCGGCAAAATTATCGCCCGTAAGTTTCCATTTGTCTCGGTCAGCGTACTCGATGGTCAGGTCTTTGCTGATTTCCAGCATCATATTTCCTCCAACAATATAATATATGTGGAAGTGGACCGCGATGCCATGGAATCAGTCTTTCATTCTTTGAAACAGGAGGGATATACCGCGTATCTTAATCCGTCGAAGGATTTTGTATATGACAACATCGACTTGTCAAAGGAGGGTGTGATTGTGAAACCCTTGATTTCCGAATCTCCTCTTATGGATTTCAAGGGAGTGAGGACCCCGCATCTGGAGAAAATCCTTGTCGATATTTATTGCGACGATGACTTGGACTATCTTCACGGCAGCGAATGGAGCCGGATGTTCGACAACGCCCTTTCGATGTATTCCGTCAACCGAACCGCAATGCTGCGATATGCCTCGCGGCGCAATGCCAAACCGGCCATAGAAAAGGCCATAGAAAACTTGGGAACCCACAATGATTAAACCACACTGTTTCGGCAAGGACTGGTTTCAGTCAATGTCGAAAAAATACCGTTACAACGACCTCGGCATTATCGAGAAAGTCATCAGGGCCTTTGCTCTCCTCGACCTTTTGGCCCGCTCAGGCTGCCCTTATATCTTCAAGGGTGGCACATGCGTCGGTCTGATACTCGGCGACAAGACACGCCGACTTTCAATCGACATTGACATTATCTGTCCTCCCGGTACAAATGTCGAAGAATATCTTGACCGCATAAGCGAGTTCGGTTTTACAAGGAAAGAACTGGTGGAACGCCGTCAGGCCGGAAAAGATATTCCAAAGAGCCACTCCAAGTTCTTCTATCAGATAGCCTATACCGACCGTTCAAACCAGGAGTCATATATCCTGCTTGACGTTTTGTATGAGGACACACATTATCAGCAGGTGAATGAGATAGAGGTCATCAACCAGTTTATCGAGCTTGATTCCGAGCCGTCGATTGTAATGGTTCCATCCATAGGCGATATTCTCGGCGACAAGCTGACGGCATTCGCTCCCAACACCACCGGCATACCTTATTATAAGAATGGCAACTCCCGTGGCACCGAAATCATGAAGCAGGTCTATGACATAGGTCGTCTGTTCGATGCAGTCGAAGATCTTGAGCTTACAGCCAAATCGTTCAGCCGCATTGCTCTGGTGGAACTTGGCTACCGTGGTCTTGGCGCAGACCCGTCGGTAATATATGAGGACATACGGCAGACTGCTCTTCTCCTTGCTACGCGAGGATTGGAGGGGAAAGGCGACTTCCCGTTGTTGCAGGACGGCATCAAGCGACTCGGCAACTTCATCTATGAGAACAAATACTTCATCGAGGATGCGATTGTCGATTCGGCAAAGGCAGCCTATGTCGCCACTTGCATAGAAAAAGAGCAAACGCAGATAGAGAAATTTGACATCTCAAAACTGACCTCCGACATGAACATAGACCATGTATTGCCTGTCCGACTCAACAAGTTGAAGAAGACACGCCCGGAGGCTTTCTTCTATTGGTATCTCATTGACCAGATTCTATAGAACAAACAACACACATACTAAATAATGGCAAATATAGTCCGTATTTGCCATTGTTTAGTTTTTTTGATGATATAAGATTATGATTAAAGAGACACGGCTGTCGCCGGAAATGATTGACGCTCTGGAGCTGGCGATTCGCGAGGCTGTGCAGGAACGCATCGACACCGACCCTGATGTTGCCGACTGCTATCTGCGCATCACCCCGGGCAAATGGCTTGTTCAGGTCATGTATATCGAGGAAAGCAATCTCACCACACCCAACCGCGATGTCGCTCTACTCAACCTCATGTACGACCTCAAAGACTCCTACGGCGGCAATGAAATCTGGATGCTCAACGATGAAGCCATCCATGACCTCGCACAGTCTTATGGAGAAATGATAGAAATTGACATTTGCATGAATTAAGTGCAATCAATTAGCATTAATTAACATTAGAGTACAAGAATCCTGCACCCTTGACTGCTAATTTTGCGGTCAAACAATAAATCATACATCATCAAACTATCAAATTTATTTCGATATGGCAATTATAATCATGTTACTGGTTCTTCCATGCTGGCTTTTGCAAGCTCTCAAAGATGGAGGAGATGTTTAGTAGTGATTTCAGAAATAAGCCTTTACGCACGATTTTTAAGGCTTATGGCACCGCTTATCTCCGAAATTTTTGTTAACTTTGCATTTCAAGAACGAATATATCTGAAAAATGGCCAATAACTACTGACAAAGACTTACGGTGAGAGCCGAGAAAACTTTGAGAATACCCACGTAGTCGTTACGGGCTTTGGTCGGCCTTCAGATGCTACATGGGTATTCTCTTTTATTTTGACAATATGCGTTTTTCTAAATATCCTTCAGGAACTAAGTTTGAGGTTACAGTAGATTTTCCTCTGATGTTTTCTTCTGATGACATCAAACGTTATCTCGAACTTGCTAATATGATATGTCTTAACAAACAAGAACAATCTGAATTAATTCGTATTAGACGTTCTATTGCGAAGGCTGTAGACTGTAACGATGTTGAGATTATAGTAAGTGGCGAAGTCCTCATTGTTCACTTATATTGATTTCCTATTAGAATGAAAGCGACTGACCGAAATAAATTGATAGACAGAATCAAGACCTTGGAGGGCTTGACTGACGATGAACGCGCTGCGCTTCTCGGACTTCTCAACGAGACCAAGACATACGGTCTTGTTTGGGAAGATAAGCCCGAAGAGGTTGAGGAGCGTTTACGCATGGAGCTTCCGGTTCTCAAAGAGGTCAGGAGTAGAGCCATTATCTCGGATAATGCTGATTCTCCTAATCATATCCTCATTGAAGGTGATAACCTTGAAGCACTCACCACTCTTGCATATACGCATGAGGGTAAAATCGATGTCATCTATATTGATCCGCCTTACAATACTGGAAAAAAGGATTTCGTCTATAACGATACGTTTATTGATTCTGAAGATTCTTTTAGACATTCAAAGTGGTTGTCTTTTATTTCAAGACGATTAAAAATTGCGAAGAAACTTCTTTCCGATAAAGGCGTTATTTTCTTGTCTATTGATGATAATGAGCAGGCTTCTTTGAAACTTCTGTGCGATGAATTGTTTGGTGAATCAAATTTTTTAGGACAATTAATACTAAAAACTGCCACAGACAACAATCCCTCTCAAATAAACACAGAGCATGAATATATGTTGTGCTACTGTAAGCGTCGCGAAACACAAAATAATTGGCAACGACAAAGTCAAGCCGCAAAGCGACTTATAGCGGCCGGTAAAGAGATTTTATCATCTGGAGTAGCGATTGATACGGCACAGAAGGAACTGCGGAAGTGGATTAGAGCGAATAAGGAGCTACTCCCACAAGTTACTCATTACAATAATATTGATAAAAAAGGAGTATACAGTAGTTCTGGTAATTCGTCCAACCCACATCCCGGCGGATATACATACGATATTATACATCCGATTACTGGACTACCATGCCCTAAACCCGCTAATGGGTGGAGATGGCCTCAAACTACATTCTTAGCTTATGATAATGCTGGTGAGATAGAATGGGGAAAGGATCACTCTACTCAACCTCATGTTAAGAAGAGAATAGAAACCTCGATGGAATACTTGAGAACTCTTATTTATGAAGACAATAGAGGGACAACTAAAACATTAGCAGAAATATTTGGAGGCGAAAAAAGATTTGACAATCCCAAACCCCATACTGTGCTATCTCGTGTTATTGATTTTGCATCGGATAAGGATTCTATCATTCTTGATTTTTTCGCAGGTTCAGGTACTACTCTCCACGCAGTCATGCAGTTGAACGCTGATGATGGAGGCAAGCGACAGTGTATTCTCTGCACCAACAATGAGAACGGTATCTGCGAGAACGTGACATACGAGCGCAATAAGCGAGTAATACAAGGTTACACCAAACCTAATGGCGAAGAGGTTGAGGGTCTGCACGCAAATAATCTTCGTTACTACCGCACTGATTTCGTCGGTCGCCGCCGCACTCCGCAGAATATGCGCCGGTTGATGCTGCTTGCTTCGGATATGCTCTGCATCAAGGAGAGTCTCTATACCGAGCATGACGAGTTTGGTGGAATGGAGACCTTGAAAAACGGCTTCCGTTATTTCACTTCGTGCAATCCCGGCGGCACTCGGAGAAACATTAAGCAAGCTCAAGTTTCCTCCTCGTTTGCACGGGATTTCTCCGACGGAAAGAAGCAGATGCTGATTGTCTATAACGAAGAGGCAATCTACGACATAGTGGATGCACTTGAAGCGATGGAAGTTGCATCGCCGATAATCGTATATGTCTTCTCACCCGGCAACGATGCGTGGAACTCCGAGTTTGAGAGCGTTTGCGATAAAGTGCGACTTACGGCTTTGCCTGCCGCAATCTACAACGCCTACAAACGTGTGCTTCCTAAACCCAAAACAACTCTGCTCAATCTTGAAGAAGTGCCGAAAGAGGAGAAAAAAGAAACTGAGGATCTGTTTGACTTTGATGAAGAAGGAGGTGAGGCATGAAAGATTTCGCATATCAGCAGGACGCTGTAAGGGACCTGACCCAAAAGGTGGCTGGTCTGCTCAATGAGGGAGGCTCGCGCCGCAAGGTCGTATTTGAGGCACCGACAGGTTCCGGCAAGACGGTCATGGCTTGCCATACACTGGCAAGCATAGTCGATACGCTGAAATCCGACGGCACCAACCGCTATGAGGATGTTGCCTTCATTTGGTTTGCGCCCCGCAAGCTCCACCTCCAGAGTTATATGAAACTCAAAGGGGCGTTCTCCCACGGACGCGAGTTGCGCCCGGTAATGTTCGACGACCTCGAACAGAGCGAGGGAATCCAGCCCGGAGAAATACTTTTCGTCAACTGGGAAAGCGTCAACAAGGATAAGAACATAATGGTACGAGAGAGCGAGGCAAACGCATCGCTCTATGAGATATGCCGCCGCACACGCGAGCAGAACGGACTGCCCATAATCGCCATAATCGACGAGGAACATATGTTCTGGTCGAAGACCGCCGACAAATCGGGAGCGGTGCTCGACCGCATCAATCCTACAGTCGAGATACGCATTTCCGCAACACCAAAGACCATGCGGTCTGATGAAAAGGTGCGTATTGGCCGCGATAAGGTTATAGCCGCTGAAATGATCAAGCGTGAGGTTGTGCTCAACCCCGAACTCGACAACGGTATCACCGATGAGACAACGCTCAACAACCACCTGATGAAACTCGCTCTCGACAAGCGCGACCAACTGGCAGAAGCTTATAAGAAACTCGGTGTCAACATCAACCCGTTGCTACTCATCCAGCTTCCCAATGACCAGAAGGAGACCATGACAGCCGAGGACAATGCCATTGCCGACTTCGTGCGGCAGTATCTCGACACGATGCGCGACATAACAGTCGAAAACGGGCGTCTCGCCGTGTGGCTTGCCGGAGAAAAGAGTAATCTCGCCGGACTTGAACAGCCTGACAACATGGCACAGGTGCTTCTGTTCAAGGAAGCGATAGCCCTCGGTTGGGACTGCCCCCGTGCGGCAGTGCTTCTGATTTTCCGCAAATTGTCGAGCGACCAGTTCACCATTCAGACCGTGGGTCGCATCCTGCGTATGCCGGAGCAGCATCATTATACCGATGACCGGCTGAACGTAGGCTATGTCTATACCGACATTGCAAAGGAGAAAATCAACATCGTCACGACCGATGCCGACTATATCAAGAAATATGCAGTCGTGGCCGTTCGCCGCCCCGAACTCAACAATGTGGAACTGAAATCGGTATATTCTGAACGACCCAACGATACCCGAAACTACTTCGGTCCCGACTTCAGAAAGATTCTGTATGAGGAGAGCGAGAAGTTCTGGAACATAGAACAGGCGACAGGCGGTCTGTTCAGTCTCGCCGAACTCGCCGCCATGCGCGGTGAGGATGAAGCGCCTAAGCCTCTGCCGGAAACGGAAGACGAGCAGATCAACGAGAACAGGCGCCGAGTAGCGAATGTTCTGCGCCTTGATGTGCCGAATGTGAATATCCCGATTCCCAAGGACATACATTTCCAAAATGAGGTTCAGACCATAAGTGTCGATGGCCAGAGCGTGAAATTCGCCCGTACCGCCGCAGAGATTGACCGTGTGTTTATTAGCGAAATCTCAAAGTATGTGAGTTCGTTTGAGAACAAGAATAATCCTGCCGACAAACTTGCCGGTTATCTGCTTGAAACGATAGCCGACTTCTTCGGAATATTCGACACAGATGCCAAAAAGGTGTTCCTCTATCATGACAATCGTCCAAAGTTTGACCGTCTGCTCCGTATCGCGCTTGAACGTTATATCAAGATAAGGGAAGCGAAGCGGCAGAGAGCATCGGCCCGCGCCATGAAGGAATTTCAATGGAGTGTGCCGGAAGAGCGTATGTATGAGGACGAGACACATCACCTCAAACTTGCCGACAACCATGCACTCCAGCCATTCTTCGAGTTGAACACCGCCTCTACGCCTGAAAAAGAGTTCGCCGATTTCCTTGAAGAGAATACGGAATATATCGACTGGTGGTACAAGAATGGCGACAAAGGACGTCAGCATTACGCCATTGAATATACCGACGAGGCCGGAAACAAGACACCGTTCTATGTCGATTTCGTTATTCGTCTGAAAAACGGCAAGATCATGTTGTTCGACACAAAGAGTCCCGGGAGTGAACCGTTGACCGCCCACTTGAAGCATAATGCGCTCAACGCTTACATCGTAGAAGAAAATGCAAAAGGATCCAGTCTTGTAGGCGGCGTGATTGTAAAGGACGGCATGAACTGGGTATGGTCACGCTACACGATTGAAAACACAGTCGATCACACCGGCTGGGCATATCTCGATTTCAAACAGGAAAACTCATAGGCTATGGCAAAAGGAATAGACCAGAAATTCGTACATTACGGAATACGTAAGGATGACCTTTCGATGATTGAGGCTATCTGCGATGCCGAGAATATTGATTTTGAGTGGCTGAGCGAGGAAATACTCAAAGCCTATCATGCCCGGAAAGTCGATGTGATTGAGATAGACGATACCTCGACAGAGGAGATAGTCCGAGCAGCCATTCAGAAGATAAAACAGTAAACGCACCCGTCATGCTAATACAGAGAATCAAAGTCAGCAACTACAAGACCTATCTTGACCTCGACCTCGATCTGACGGTTGACGAGGAACGTCCTATAATTCTTATCGGAGGCTCGAACGGCGGCGGCAAGACCACCTTGTTCGAGGCCATCAGCGGTGCGCTCTATGGCCTGAAGATAGAGAACAAAGACCATTTCATGGAGCTTGTCAACCAAGGTGCCTTCGGACAGGTCAAGCCTGAGATTTCACTGCAAATCACTTTCAGCGGCAAAGTGCTCGGGCAGGAGCAGAAGTATATACTCAAACGCACATATGTGCTTAACCCTGCCGGCAAACCTCTGGAAAGTGTCAGCCTGAACATGAACGGCAATATGTTCGTGTACGGCACCATGACAGCGCCCAAGGAACGAATAAAGAACGAGCAGGAGGTAAACAAGATTATCAAGGCCAATCTTCCCCAAGAGTTGAGCCAGTATTTCCTTTTTGATGCCATGCAGTCGAGCGAACTTCTGAAAAAGAATGTGTTCGCGCAGACAATCCGCGATAACTTCGAGAATGTCCTCGGCTTTAAGAAATATCTCCAGCTCAAACGAGCGGCAGAGAAACTGCAGCAGGAATGGGCGCAGCTCCGTCTGCAAGCCGAGCAGGAGGCCGCCGAGTATAACCAGCTTGTGAGTGAAAAGGAGAAACTTACAGCGGAGATTAACGCCTGTATAGCCGAGCAGGACTCTCTCTACAAGTATCTGACCTCGATGGAAACCGAATATCGGAAGGCGAAGGAGGGCGCACAGCAGAGCGCGACTCTCAACAAGCGCATCGCTGATATTTCGTCAAAGATTGACGACATCATCAACAGGGCCGCATCTTATGCCGATGACATAAAGGGCTTCATGGAGAATGTGGAAGTGAACGTATTCCTGCCCAAACTGGCATCGAATCTTTCTGTCGAGATCAACAACATTCTCCGTATCAAGAATGAGTTGCAGCAATCGAGCACCGGGTCATACCCACTTGAAACTCTTCGCGACGTCACCGGGAAAATCATAGAGTATCTGAAAGAACTGTCACTTTGTTCGCCAGATGTCGATGAAGAGAATGTCGTAAAACACATGGTGGCTGTACAGAATACTACAAACAGCCAGGATCCGTTTGACTTTCTCGATTCATCTGAGATAGCCGCGTTGAAATCGCTCGTAAGCCGTGGAGCGAACAATCAATTCGTATCACTGTATCGTCAGCGACAGGATCTGGAGGTGTTGCTTGCTACGATAGATGAAATGCGCACTGAGAAAAAGAATCTCGAACAGACACGTGCCGGCGGTAATGAGTTCATCATATCGTCGTATGAGGAGAGCCAGCGTAAACTCGAAAAAGCCAAGGTCAGTGAGGGGCAACTTAAGCAAGAGATACAAAAGCTTGAAAACCGAATACATCGCTTCGACGTTCAGATTCAGCAGGAACCGGATTTGAAGTACGACACACTGGTTAAGCTAAAACCGTTTTTCGAGAAGGTGGCCGACAGCCTCCTTAAAAAGAAAAAGGCGCAGATTGAGAGCGAGATGCAGCAGCAGCTCAACCGATTGCTTGTTTCATATAAAGGACACATCGGTCGCGTTGAGTTGAGCGACAGCATGGAAAACTTCAATATCAAGATTTTCCATACCAAGGGGAATCAAATTTCACTCAATCAGCTTAACGCCGCTTCCAAGCAGATTTTCATTCAGGTGCTTCTGAAAGTGTTGCGTAATCTTGGCGACTATAATCCTCCGGTGATGATTGACACGGTAATGGGTGTGCTTGACAACGAGAGCCGCGAAATGCTTTTCGAGGAATACTTCCCAAATCTTGCCGAGCAAACCATACTGCTTTGCACAACTTCGGAAGTGCGTCCTGATAGCGACTATAAGAAGCTCGAAGCCTTCATATCAAAGACATTCACACTCCACCGCGACGTGGAAGAACAGAAAACGACCGTCAGCGACGGCTATTTCGGAATCGAATTAAACCAGTAACACCATGCCATTGCTTTTTGGAGATATATACTTTCCGGAGAACTTCAACACGGAGTTTGCTCCGCTAAAGGATAAGATAGAGAGTCTTATCAATCTTTCTCGTTCCGCTGGTAATGAGCGTCGTTATTCGATACTTAACAACAAACTGATGCGCATCTGCCTGCTTGTCGGACTGTCCACACCCGGAAAGCGCGATGTAAAGACGGTGGAAGCCATAAAGCTACAAAAAGGAAGTCGCTTTCAGGCGAGCTTCTTTACCCATCAGGAACTGGCACCGCTTTATTCAGCTCTGATTAAGCTACGCTATAATGATACGTCGCTTGACCTGTCGAACAATAATGTGTTATCACGAATAATCGGTGCTGAGATGTATCGTGGGCGCGACACACTTATGGCAGACAATAATCTTGAGAACTATTTCTTCTCAACCGGCGGACGCGCAGCACTCGCCAAAGACATTCCGGTTCTCAACCTCCTTGTCGGCAATTATGGCGATGCCGAGATGGAAGCCACTCTTGACATCAATAGTCGAGCCATCACCAATGCGCAAATCATCATAGCCGGAGCTACGGGGTCAGGTAAGACCAATCTGCTTGCCGTACTTATGCAACAGATTCGGTCCATATCCGCAGAGAGTAGCTATCCTGTCAACTTCCTTTTGTTCGACTATAAGGGAGAGTTCAGTGACATTCAGAACAATCACTGGCTGTCGCTGTTCGATGTAGACCGTTCCTGCATACTTGACCCTATTGAACGCCCCCTTCCGTTTACTCCGTTCAAGAACTTCACCGGAAGACCGCAGAACGAGATTAATCTCTACTCCACAGAGATGGCTTCGGCACTCAGCTCTCTCGACAGAGTTACAGCAAGCTCCAATATGAGCAACCGTTTGAGCGAGGCTATTGTGGATGCCTATAATTCAACAAACGGCCAGCCGATCACATTCGACCTTATGTTGAAGAATTATCAGGCACGGATGAAAGACCCGGACAAGGATGACAGCATTTCTTCTATATTGAAGCAGCTTGTGAGGGCCAACATCTTCGACACAGAAGACCGTGCCGACCTTGTGGGTGAGAGCTTCATCGTCAAGATGGACGGCTACCCCAAGGATGGCCCGATTGCCAAAGCTATCGTGTACTTCCTGATGTCGAAACTCAACAATATCTATGAACAGCTCGACAAACAGGCTGTCAATGACGATGTTGTGCAGATTCGCCACTTCTCGATAATCGACGAGGCTCACTATATGCTTAGTTTTGACAACCGTCCGCTCCGCAACCTTATTGCGGTGGGCCGCAACAAGGGATTGTCTATCATTCTCGCCACTCAGAATATGGCAGATTTCAAAAACAAGGGCTTCGACTTCTACGCCAACGCACAGTATCCCTTGATTATGAAGCAACAGACAATCGACGATAAGGTAATCAAAGATCTTTTCGGCGTAAGCGGTCAGGAACTACACGACATCCGCACCGCCATTGCCGGACTACAAAAGGGAGAACTAATCATCAAAGACCAGATGGCTTTCGCCCTCGGCATGGGAAACAAGTATAAGAAAATCAACGTAACACATTTGATATGAGAACAGGACATATTTTTAATATAATGGTAGGTTCGCCTTCTGATGTCATTGATATTGCTCGTAAGTCAATTGAAGTAATCAACCTTTGGAATGTCCATCATTCTGAAGACAAAGGAATTGTATTGGTTCCTCATCACTGGTCGTCTTCTTCTTATCCTTCTCTTAAGGTAAATTCTGCACAGGGCGTTATTAACTCACAGTTAGTAGATAAATGCGATGCTTTGGTTGCGATCTTTGGGTCAAAATTCGGAACTCCTACAAAGAATCATCCCAGTGGAACCGCCGAAGAAATCGCAGAAGTTAGAAAAGCGGGGAAAGAGGTTATGATCTTTTTTAGTAAGCAGATTGACCTCGATATTGCAGGAATGGAACAAGTTTCTAAACTTCAAGAATATAAGAATACCATTGAAGGTTTGTACGAAACATTTCAAGACCTATCGGATTTTGAAAAAAAGTTTTCTCAAAAATTAAATCTCTTCGTTCAAAACGAATTTCAACCCTTGGTTGCTGAAAATGTCAGTAATAGCAAGGGGGAAAAAACGGTATTATTTTCTGAAGAGGAAATAGAAATTATTCAGCAGTGGTGCAATTCATCGATTGACTATTGCTCCCAAGTAGCATTTATAGGAGGGCATCATATGTTTCGATTTGGTCCAGTACAGATAGAAACTGAAAATCCAAAGGAAACGGCAAAATTTATTGAATTTATCAAACGTCTGGAAGCTGCTGGATTTATTGAATTTCAAAAGTTTGACAATAGAGGAAAGCCAAGATATTCTTTAACGTTGGAAGCATATGAACGCTTTCGGGAAGATTAGGTAGTTGTGGTACAGCCGTCGCGCTTACGTAAATCAAACCGAGGTCTCGACCGGAAGGTTTCAATCGCTAACGAATTATGGGTGATTACAACGTTTGACATATACAACGGTGAACCGGTGCATGATACTGAGGTTGATATCGACTGCCATGTTAACACTGGTGAACTATCATTGTTTCAGGATAATCTCAGTTTCAAAGAAAACAACCTTAATAACATTAATCTAAGTACGAACTATATTAAAATCCAAAT
>Ga0137297_10603_pt1 | contig 25532 bp, 27 predicted proteins | sample RamsorincwithD2O_FD_97191 | JGI IMG/M metagenome (GOLD analysis project Ga0137297, IMG submission 97191) | Mouse cecal microbial communities from Vienna, Austria - Mucin amended with D2O | ecosystem: Host-associated > Mammals > Digestive system > Large intestine > Cecum | place: Austria: Vienna... | reverse complement strand
CTGTGGCCAAATCAATATTGCGCACCAGCTCCGCCGGATTGGAGGCATTTTGTATCACGCTGCTTTTTAAGGTTAGATTCACGGGAACCCCCACATAATCCAAAAACTTAGGGCTCTTCAGGCCGTAAGACGCCTCCACCTTAATGCTCTTGCCGATCACATAGTTGGTGACGCTCACCTTGGCCTCTGTCTCCACCCCGGTCAAAAAGGATTTTCGGGAAAGCATCTGGGAGAGCTGCCCCTCTAAAATCCCCTGTTCCTGCCTGTAATCAAATTTCCACTCATTATATAAATGTTCGGAATGCCTGGAATAATAGTCTTCCATAGCCGAACTGAAATTTCTTCCGCTTTCAAAATCCACTGACGTAGAAAAAAGGGCTTCGTCATCGGCCCATACCTCATAGCCCTGGTATGCCACCACCCTTCCGCCCATAATCGCCAGTTTTTCCACCTGAAAAGTCAGAATACTCTCCTGATACTTCACCATGCCGAAATAGATCATGGCAAAGACCGTAAAGATTACCATGGGAAAGTAGATGGATGCCTCCACCATGACCACTCCCGACTCATCGGCCCAACATTGTTTCATATGTTCTCCCAAGAACTTTCTCATACCTTTCCAGTACATATGGTTCTCCTATATGATGCCTTTTGTATATTTTCAGGACACGTAATGTCCGACGGATCTTTGTGCAGTGCCGGCCTCAGCTTGGCAGAGGACAAGAGCACAAAGCAGAAAACCCTCCCATGCATCAGGGGTCAGAAAGCCGGTTCCATGACTTTTTGCCCCCTGATTCACACAATGCTTCTTAGTTATTCTCAACCCAATCCGTTGATTTCTTAAAGACCTTCTCTACTAATCCGATTAACTGTTCCCTGAAGATAGCGGCAACTGCCAGCACAATCACAATAATTACCAAAATAGCCACAATATCTGCGGCGCCCTTTTCCTCATGGAGCAGACGATCCACAAAATCATTCCATTTTGCCTTTGCGTACAGCAGAGCCATATCCATTTTTTCAAACATGTTGTTTCCCTCCTAAATTAAACTGTATGTAATAAATTTATCTAAAGCAGTGCATTCTGCCTTGCTTTCCACACTACATGCCTCCTATAAACACCGGCACAAGAATCAGCATCAGGATGCCTCCGAAGATCATGGCGATAGGAAGAAGGAGCTTGGTTCCTGCAGTCTCCCCCTTCTGGCGCACCAGATTCTTCTTCTCCTCCCACATCTCCCTGGACATCTCCTCCAGGAAGTAGGACAGCTCCTGGTTGCCCTTCTGCATGTTCTGAATCAGGGTGGAGGTCACCTTCCTTATGGACCTTACGGAACACCGGTCCGCAAAGTTTCTGAACGCCTCTAAGTCCGAGGCGCCGTTGGCCATCTCCCCGGAGGCAATGCGCATCTCCTGATACAAGGCCCTCTCCCCTGTCTGGGATACCTTGACCCACGCCTCCCTCATAACCATGCCGGAGTTAATGAGAAGGGCCATTTTAGACAAGACCTGGGGAAGATCCAAAAGCAGTTCCTCTCTCCGCTCCTCCAGCTTGTCGTTAATGTCCTTCTCCAAGTAGCGCACAAGCAGCACCATGACGCAGATGCCAAGGAGCAGCATCATAGGGTTATCTGACATCGCCCCTAAGATCAGTACAAAGGGAAGAAGCGTCCATATGTAGGTAAAGGTGGCTCCCTTTATGACATAATAGTAATATTCCGCGTACTTCTGGCCCTTGATCTCGGATATCTCCTTGATTCTGGCCCGCCCCTTCCTGGTGCGCAGGTTGTATTTTACCTGATTCATGAATCCCATACCGATAAAGAACAGCTCCGGCATCCGGAATTCCTCTGAGGACAGGTTATCCGTATAGGCATGAAAGGTATTTCTATATTTCATATAAAGAAACAGCCAGAACAGTACAAAGGGAGTGGCGCATATCATCATTCCCAGCTGAAACCAGTTGATCATCCTTTTCCCTCCTACAGCTTAATATCTACCAGCTTTAATCCCAGCACATAGGCCCCTGCAAAGATTCCCAGGGCTATAAACTTCACTGCCAGGTTGATCATGCTGTTGTCCGTCATACTGTCCCCCAGCCCTCTCATGGTGAACATAATGATAAAGGGCATGACCATCATAATATTCAGCTCGTTTCTGCTGGCGGCCACCATGGTCTGAATCTCCATCTCGATCTCGATCTTGTCGTTGATTACGCTTCTGGTCTCTCCTACGATCTGCTTCAGGTTGCCGCCCTTGCGGTTGCATACCTCGAACACATTGGCAAAGCTGTCCACATCATCCAGGCCGCTTCTGGCAGCAAAATTCAGAAGAAGATCTTCTATATTATAATTGTGCTGGAGGCCTGCGTTGATCATCTTAAGCTCCGCCACAATGTCCGCCTCCTCCCCGTAAAGGTTGGACATCTCGCTCTGTGCATCTGCAAATGCCTTGGCTGTGGTCTGTCCCGCCGAATAAGAGGAGGTAAGGGTTTCTAAAAGATCCTTAAACTCCAGAAGCAGCTTTTTCAGCCTCTTTTTCTTCTGGTATTCTTCAAAGGGTTTCTGTAAAAAAATGGCTGCTCCCACAGCGATAACCACGGCGGCAATGAGGCTGTTAAAGAACACATAGCCGATGGCCACGGCAACAGCCACCCCAAGTCCTGCGGCCATAAACCGGTCCGCCAAGGTCATATGATAGATATGGTAGTCCTCTCCCAAGCCCATAATGCCCGGAATGGGCACATAGACCTCTTTCTGCTTTTTGGCCTTCTTCGGCTTCTTCTCCGCCTTAGGGGCCTTGTTCCTTCCAAACATCGTTATCTCTACGCTCCTTAGATTTCATCGTAATATCCCATCATTTTCAGCTTCATGTCGTTTCTCAGTTTATTCTTTGTCCGCTTAAGACTCCCGGAAACCTTGGTGAGTGTGCTGGTCTCATCCTCCTCAAACACATAGAGGGGATTGAGAATGATCTCACCGTTCTCGTATCCGCAGACCTCCGTGATCTCCAGAGTCTTCCTGGACTTGTCCCTGAGACGGGACAGATGAACAATAATGTCCAAGGCAGAGGCAATCTGCTGTCTGATGGCTTCCAGGGGAAGACCTGCGGCCCCCTGAAGCACCATGGTCTCCAGACGGCTTAACATATCCTTGGTGGAGTTGGCATGGCCTGTGCTTAAGGACCCGTCATGGCCTGTGTTCATGGCCTGAAGCATGTCAAGGGCCTCGCCGCCCCGGACCTCCCCCACCACGATCCGCTCCGGACGCATACGCAGGGAGGACTTGATCAGGTCTCGGATGGTGATCTCACCGCTTCCCGAGGCGTTGGCGTTCCTGGTCTCCAGGCTGACTAAGTTGTCGATGCCGGCGATCTGCAGCTCCGCCGAGTCCTCTATGGTGATGACACGTTCATCCCTGGGAATAAAGTTGGACACCGCATTGAGGAAGGTAGTCTTTCCGGAACCTGTACCGCCGCAGATAAAGATATTGTATTTGGCCTTCACAAAGGTCTCTAAGACTTTCGCCACCTCCGGCGTGATGGACTTGTACTTCAGAAGCTGCTCCACGGTCATAGGGGTCTTGGAAAATTTACGGATAGTCACCGTGGCCCCTTTCATGGCTATAGGCGGAAGCACCACATTGACACGGGAACCGTCAGGCAGACGGGTATCCACAATGGGGTTGGCCTGGTTCACCTCACGCCCTGCCATGCCTACAATCTTCTGGATAATATCCTCCAGCCGGCGCTCGTCTTCAAACTCTTTGTTCAGCTTCTGCAGCTTTCCCTTTTTTTCTATAAAAATATCCTTTGGCCCGTTGATCATAACCTCCGTGATATTGTCGTCCTTCATAATCAGATCCAGGATTCCGAAGCCGCGGATGGCGCTGAATACCTGTTCGCACACAGACACCCTCTGCTCCATGGACACGAAGCCATACTCGGCGCATCTCTGGTTCACTATGATCTGAATCTGATTCTCCAGCTCCTCATCACTCATATTGCTCAACGGCAGATTGTCTGTTACATAATAATGGATGGAATCCACCAGCTTCTCAAGCTCTTCCTCGTTCACTGCATCTCCCCCTATTCTCACAGTCCTTCAAAAACACCCTGCATCTCTTTGCCTATGTACTCAATAATCTCGTTGACCAAAGCATGCTTAATAGGCGGGATCTTGCCCAGCACCGGAAGCTTCAGGCCCGGGATCTCCCGGCTGGACTTGCTGCTGCTGAACCGGTTGTAAAGCAGGGACATAACTCCTGTCACGTTCATCTGCATCTGTTCCTCCAGGATCCCTATGGCTTCCATGGTCCTGGCAAACTTGGTGTTGGAGGTCTCTCCCCCGTCCTGCACCAGGATAATCCGGTTCATGCGGCCTAAGATTTCCATAAATTCTTTGGATATCTTAAGATTCATGTCAATGACTACATAGTCATAAGTCCTGCTGCTTCTCAAGGTGTCTAAGGTCTTTATAATATCTTCATGGGTCAGTTCCAGCATGTACATGGAGGTACTGCATGGTTCAAAGAAGCTGACGCCGCTTCGGTCTGTCCTTACGGTGCTCTCCATCTTGAGAAGCACATCTGCCCGCCGGCTTTTTAAGGCAAAGATCACATCCTCAAACCGGTAGTTGCCGCTGCCTGAAAAAAAGTCTGCAGAGCTTCCCATAGGTTCCAGGTTCAAATAAAGGGTCTTCTTTCCCTTGGAGGCATACTGTCTGGCGAGAGCCGCCCCAAAGGTGGAAGCTCCTGTGCCCCCGGAGCAGGATGTCACCAGCACCAGATTGCCAAAGTATCCGCTTCCCGAACCGAAAGCAGCCCGATTGCCTCCCTCTGCATAGAGATCCAGAATATCTTTATAGATCAAATCCGGCTTTTTGAATTTGGCTATGGTTCTAACCCCGTCCTTTTCCGTCTCTGATGCATTGTCGCAGAGATACGCCGTCTTTCCATATTTCTCGGCTTCCTTGGCCATCATGCCGAAATTCTCATCAATCAATATTACATCTGCCGAACCGGATGCCAGGTGATGTTCAAGCATTTGGGGGCTGGAAAAAGAAAAAATCTCCAGTTTGTCCAGATAGTTTTTTTCCAGAAAACGGACAAGATTATTCAGATAACGTTCATCATGTTCCCCGATTACCAAGCGGATCTGCATGTCTTTTCCTCCTGTTTTACCATTGATTCCTTTTGTGATTGGATTCCCATAGGGAGTTGTGAAGCTCAAAACTTAGCGGAATATTCTGACCATACATTACAGGAAAAGACATTTGCGCCATGGAAATGAGACCATAGAACACAGGAGGGCCTAACCCCGACTGGGTTCTGCCCTGCTGGGCTCATTGGAATGCCTGGTGCAACAGGCTTTGGATGTAATGTATGGTCGGAATATCCTCTTAACCTTAGCTTTCCCAATCACCTATTGGATTCCCATCACTTCTTTTCCACTTTTACATGGATCTAAGAAATTATATCATTTCTTTTTAGTAAAGTAAACTACTTTCTATAAAGAAAGTAATCGGGCAAGGTATAAATTTTATTCTAACATGTCATTCTAAATTACAAACTATTTTGCTTCCCCGATTGACAGGTAACATCCTATCGCTTTTCCATCTACAATATCAGTATTACGTTCTACGAAACCACTAAATTGAACAGAAATGAGGTCGTCAGCAAATGAATATCATGGAACGGATTGATAATTTGTGCAGACAGCATCATATGAGCAAATATCGTCTCTCTCAAATTACCGGCATCTCCCAATCTGCATTCTCTAAAATGGCCAGACAGCAATCCAGCCTATCCCTTGAGACTATTCAGCGAATCTGCGATGCTCTCGGAATTTCTTTGGCACAATTCTTTTCTGAATCTGAGGAATATCCTGATTTGACCGAACAGCAGAAGCAGCTTCTTTTCTTCTGGTCCCTGTTGGATGAAAAAAAGAGGAATTATACACTCCTTATGGTTGAAAAATTAACGGATCTTTAAGGGATTTTCCTAATGAACTGAAAAGAGGCGGCTGCATGGACATGTATTAATCACATGCCCATGCAGCCGCCTCAAGTCAAGTATACTCTATGGCAGCATTGCCTCCCATCGTCTGCAGGTCTACCCTAACTTTAATTCTTTGAGCTTTTCCCGAAATTCTTCTACGCTCATGTGCTTTCTGGCAGCGGCCTCCTTCATAGTCAGCACTCCATCCTGCACTAGCTCCAGCATGGTTTTAAATTCTCCCTCTTCTCTGCCTTGCTCTCTTCTTCCTTCAGTACCTTCATGGCCAGGGCGTACAGCACCGACTCCATGGACAGTACTTCCCTCTCCTCCAGTTTCCCCTGCTCCCTCTTTAGGATCTCCAGGCTCTTCTTGATTCTCACCGCCTGGCTTGTCTCGCCCTCCATAAGGGAGATTAAAAGCACCTTTAAGAGCTCCCCTCTCTCTAAATCTTCTCCTGCCTTCTGCTTCTCCTCCAGGGTACGGATTACTTCGTCTGCATTGTGATCCTTCATTCTCAGCACACCGACCCGGTAGGGATTCATCTCCTGATCCAGGCTGCTCTTTATAACCCTTACCTTGGAGGTGCATAGCACATAGGTGGACACCTCCACCTGGTACTGATAACTGAGAACTGCCTCATAGGCACGAAACCTCCTCAGGTCTTCCTCAGAAATACTGTCGCTTTCAAACTCCAGATGCTTCCAGGTTCCGTCACTCATCTCGTAGTTAAAGTCCGCCAGATAGTCCTTTACCTCCAGAAACACCGCCTCTGTAGGTGCCATTCCTTTGACAGTACCCTCCAGGGGATAGCCTTCTGTCCCTGCTCTTCCTTGTCTTTTGTTTTTCTTTCGTCTTTTCACAGAGCCTCCTTTGCAGGAGACATATCAGAAACTGTCTTTATTATATCGTTTTTTCTCTTGCCGGACAATGTATTTCTGCTGTTCTTTTCTATTTATATTTCTTTCCTATGATCGTATCCGTTTTCCTTGGATTACTGCCTGATCTCAGGCGGATATTCAGATATTCTGCCGAATGGCAAAGGAAACCTTCCTATTAAATATTTCATAAGTGTGATGACAGCTTCATTCTACCATAGAAAAAGCTTGTATACAAGCAATTTCTTTGCCCCCCGCGGCAGACACCCTGTCGCTGTTCACACCATGATGAATCACTCTGCTGATTAGTCATGAGCCCATATAGTTATGGAGCCAAAGCATATGCCCCATTGCCCCAGGCAATTTAAAATGGGCATATGCTGTTACGTTCACAGGGCATCTGGGAACAGTAACGGCCACGCCAAACGTGCGCCGCCGGCACACGGCAGTTCCAAAACCAGGCTGGCCTGAGCTTTAAACTGCACGCACCATCGGCAATCTCCTTTCCGTCCTTCCTATCCCAGCAGTCTCAGAAGCTCCTCCTGGCTCAAACTCCCAAGAGACACCATGCCCTCTGACACCACCTGTTCCGCCAGAATCTGTTTGGATTTTTGAAGCTTCAGAATATTCTCTTCTATGGTATCCTTGGTAATAAGCTGGAACACCGACACCTGTCTGTTCTGTCCGATGCGGTGGGCCCGATCCGCAGCCTGGTTCTGGGCCGCCACATTCCACCAGGGGTCATAGTGGATCACCATGTCCGCCGCTGTTAAGTTCAGCCCTGTCCCCCCTGCTTTTAAGGATATTAAGAATACAGGCACATCATCCTTGTGAAATGCATTGACGGTCCGTATCCGCTCCTTTCCGGGAGTCGCCCCGGTAAGTGTATGAAATTTGATGCCCTCCGCTTTAAGCCTCTGCCCGATCAGCTCCAGCATTGAGGCAAACTGGGAGAACAGAAGAATCTTGTGGCCGGACTCTATACCGGATCTTACAAGCTCCAGGCAGGTCTCCAGCTTTGCAGAGCCGCCGCCGTAATCCCCATAAATCAGCCGTGGGTCACAGCACACCTGACGGATCCTCGTAAGGGCCGCCAGAATCTCTATCTTTCCTCTGCCCTCCGAGCCTGCGCTGCGCTCCAGCCTGCTTTTAAGCTGCCAGGCGCTGGCTGTGTAAAGCTCCTTCTGCTCCTTCTCCATCCGGGAATATACCACATTCTCCAGTTTTCCCGGCAGCTCCTTAAGAACATCCCTCTTAAGCCTCCGCAGAATAAAGGGCCCTGTGAGAAGCTGCAGCCTTTTTAAGGCCTCCTGATCCTCATTCCTCACCACAGGCAACTCATATTCCTTTTTAAACCTGCCATAGGAAAATAAAAATCCCGGCATAAGATAATCAAAAATACTCCACAGCTCCCTTAACCGGTTCTCTACAGGAGTCCCCGTAAGAGCATACCTGGTCTGGGCGCGGATGGATTTGACGGCCTTTGCCGTCTGGGTCTCCGGATTCTTAATATACTGGGCCTCGTCAAGTACCTGGAATCGGAACTCATAGGGCTGGTAAAAAGAAAGATCCCTTTTCAGCAGATCATAGGAGGTGATCACCACGTCATAGGACTCTGCCCTCTTTATCAGCTCCTCCCGCTCCTTAGAATTACCTACTGCCGCAAGAACCTTTAAGTCAGGGGCAAAGGTCTCCAGCTCACATTCCCAGTTATATACCAGGGAAGAGGGACAGACAATCAACGAGGTGTGAAGATTTCCTTTCGATGCCGCCTCATCCCAGAGCACGCTGATCATCTGGATGGTCTTGCCAAGGCCCATGTCGTCTGCCAGGATTCCGCCAAACCCCAGGGCATCCAGCGTCTTAAGCCACTGAAATCCCTTTTTCTGATACCCCCTCAGCACCTGTTCAAAAGCCGCAGGCACCTCAAAGTCACTGTCCTCCACCGACTTCATCCTGCGGAGAATGGATTTGTACATCTGGTCCCTGGTAAAACGGATGTCCTCCCGCTCCCGGAACATACTGTCCAGATACAGGGCCCGGTACCTGGGCAGACGAATCCTTTCCTCTGACAGCTCCTTCTCCGACAGGGCCAGGCTTCCCACCATCCTGGCCACAGTCATGAGGCCGTTGTCCTCTAGTTTCAAAAATTCACCGCTTTTCAGACGATAGTATGGTTTTTTCATCTGGTAAGATTCCAGAATCCTCATAAGATCCCTGCCTGTCATGTCCCCTGCATCTATGGTCAGATCAAGCCACTGTCCCAGGGCCCGGACTCCCACGGACACCTTGGGCGGCGCAAGAATCTCCATATGGTTTTCCCCCTGAGGGAAATACACCTCTCCCAGGCCCTTAAGCTCTTTCATCCCCTGGGACAGCAGGGCGAACAAGGCCTCGTCGTCGTCCCGGATCACTAAGTCATTGGTCACAGGGTCCCGGTACTTAAAATACTTGGTGAGAACCTGGCTTATGGCAAATTCCTTGGTCACGTCCCGGCAGATGGTCTTTGGCACATGTTCATCCTCCACAGGGTGGAAGGAATAGTCTCCATAGCTTAAGACCGGGTGGAGAATAAGCTCCCCTGGCCCCGGGCTCTCCAGTAAAAACCTGGCTTTCAGTTCCACCGGGCGGACTTTTTCCAGCTTCAGCTCCCCCGTGTCCAGGACTCCGTACCCCTCCAGCCTTCTCAAAACCCGCTCATAGAACAGAGGCACGTCCTTTTCTCCCACCAGCACCTCATAGGGCGCGTCATATCCCTGGGTCATCTGCCGGAAGAATACGGTTCCGTCTCTGGTAAATTCCTTGTCACAGATGAAAAGCCGGTTCTGATCCAGGATATAGAGATGCTCTTCCCCGTTAAAGCTGACCACATCCTTACTCAAAGATACCTTCAGTCCCTTTTGTCCGGCCTGCCTTACAGTAATCATGGTCTCCGGGTTCTCCCTCACCACCCGGATCTGCCTCTTCACCCCTCTTCCATCCTGAATCTCCACCTCTCTGCCGGCAAAGAGGCCTAAGAATTTGTCTCGGTTGGTCTGGCTGATATTCATTTCCCGTATGGCCGGGATAGAGCTGTAGGGATTTTTCTGAAACTGCTCATAATGCTCTTTCAGGCTCCCCATAAGCTCAAGGACAAGGAGGAGAAGATCCTGGCACTCCGGGGCAAAGGCGGCCTTCCCGTGATAAAAGGAAAGATTCTTTCCGTACTCCACCTGGGTTCCCTGCTCCATGGCCCTGGCAAAGGCCACTAAATCCTTTATCACATAGAGCCGCTCTCTGCCCAGCTTAAATTCGGCCTGAATCCCCTGACGGCTTATGATAATCCTGGGCACCAGCCTCACCGGCTCCTCCTGATGCTCCTGAAGAATCTGCGCCACCTCCCGGTTGGTGTACTCCCGTATCATAGCCCTTACCTGGGAAGAGGTGGATACGGGCCTGTCCGGCTGTGACGAGGCCTGCTTCTTATACCATTCCAGAAGGGCCTTTTCATGGGGGCACATTTCTTTATATAAATTTCCCTGAGTACAAGAACAAGAGTAGCTGTTTACATAGCTACCCTTGACTTCAAGCCTTACATCATATAACTTTTCCCGGTCCTTCACCTGACCCTGGATTCCCACCTCGCCTTTCCAGAATGCTCTGGTCTGCATCTTGGTTATCTCCACCCATTACCCCCTGTCTACATCCTCTCCGGGGCTTCAAATCCCAGCAGGTCAATACAGGTCTCCAGGATTCCCTTTGTCAGAGTGATAAGCCTGATATAGCTGCCCTGCCGCTCCTTGTCCGCCTCCTTAAGGATCATAGTGCTGTTGTAAAACTTGTTGAACACGTCGGACAGTTCATAGATAAACTGACAAATCTTGTGGGGAGCAATATCCCCGAAGCTGGTCTCAATAACCTCGTTGTACTTGGCCAGCTGCAGCATCAGATTCTTCTCCGTCTCTGACACCGCCCCGAGAATCCGGGCGTCTTGGTCTGTATTTCCACTGCTTTCTTGATATTTTGACAAAATAGACTTGATTCTAACTATGGTATAGAGAATGTAGGGCCCTGTATTACCCTCAAAGGAAATAAACCTGTCCATATCAAAGACATAATCCTTTGATGCCTGGTTGGAGAGATCGCCGTACTTTAATGCTGCCAGCCCGATGATGCCAGCCGTCTTCTTAGCTTCCTCTGCCGATACGGTGCGGTTCTCCATAATCCGCTCATAGACTGCGTCGTTGATCTCCGCCACCAGATTTTCCAGACGCATGACGCCGCCGTCTCTGGTCTTAAAGGGCTTACCATCCTTTCCGTTCATGGTTCCGAACATGACGTGAACCATGGGGGTATCCTCCTTCACATATCCCGCCTTCTTGGCCACGCGGAATACCTGAATAAAATGAAGCTCCTGCCTCTTGTCCGTAATATAGATATAGCGGGACGGTGACAGCTCCTTCTCCCGGTCAATGATGGTGCCAAGATCCGAGGTGGCATACAGAGCCGCCCCATCGGACTTGCGGATAATACAGGGAGGCAGCTCTTTAGAGTCCTTCTCCTGGGCAATATCCACCACCAGGGCCCCCTGGCTCTCATAGGCCAGTCCCTTGTTCTCCAGATCTTCAATAAGACCTGGTATATATTTCTGGGCGTCGCTCTCTCCTTTCCACAGGTCGAAGGTAACTCCCAGATTACTGTAATTCTTCTTCAGATCCGCCAGAGACACATTCATAATATGCCTCCAGACAGCCCGAAAAGGCTGGTACCCCCTCTGGAGCTTCAGAGTGGCTTCCTGAGCCCGGGCCTTAAAGGCCTCGTCGGTTTTGGACTTTGCACTTGCCGCCGGATAGATCTCCTCCAGCTCGCTTATGGTAAAGGGCGGCTCTTTCGGGTACTCCCCTGAGAAGGACTGGTCAAAATACACCAGTTCCGGCTTCCTGTCTCTCAATTCCTCAATAATAAGTCCCATCTGCAGGCCCCAGTCCCCCAGATGGACGTCTCCTACCATGTGATAACCCAGGAAACGCCCAAGGCGCTTTACGCTCTCTCCGATAATGGCTGACCGCAGATGTCCTACATGAAGAGGCTTGGCCACATTAGCCCCGCCGTAGTCCACCACAACGGTCTCTCCCCTTCCCTTCTCCTCCAGGCCGAACTTGGGCTCCACCTCCATCTCATTGAGATAATCTGCCAGATATCCGGCGCTGAGGCGGAGATTGATAAATCCCGGCATCACCGCCTCCGCCTGGGCAAACATGGGATTGGACGAAAGCCGGCTCACCACCTCTCCGGCAATGTCTATGGGTTTCTTTTTATATGCCTTTGCAGCTGCCATAGCCCCGTTGCACTGAAACTCACACAGGTCCGGCCTGTTGGACAGAGTGACCCTGGCATAGGCCTCATCGTATCCGCTGTCTGTAAACGCCGGCTTGATTGCTTCCGCAATACATTCAAGAATCTTCTTCACACTCACTGACTCCTTCCGATCTTCTTGTAGTGTACTGAAACTGAATTACAATTATAACCCATTCCCCCACAGAAATCAATACATGAAACAACGGCCGCACCGAAAGATTCCGGCGCGGCCTGTAGAAATTACCAAGTCTTTTCAAGAGTTAAATTGTAGTCAACGGTATAGGGGTTGTCGGATCTGGTCTTCAGATCCTCGTAGATGGCCTGACGCTCTGCGCTGCTCTCCTCAGCCCAATACTCATATCCACGCATATAGCTGGCTATCAGTTCGTCCCAGGATGTGAACAGGGGCTGTACGGTCTGGGCAATCTCCAAAGACTTGTCCAGAGCCTCCTGCTCGGTGTAGTATCCTGCAAGGTAGTAGAAGCTCATCAGGTTTAAAGCGCGGCAGTAATCCCAGCCGGCAATGGCGTCTGCCCCGAACTCTTCATACATATTATAAGAATCCACGTAGCTCTGTGCCTCTTCATCTGTCACTTCAAAGTTCTCCAGAATAAAGTCCTTACGGCCTTCTGCCTCCACATCGCCGATTCCCACTTCCTTTAAGTACTCCATATCCTCCTTAAAGCCGGTTCTGTGGCCCTCTTCCAGAATCCAGGTAAGATTCTCATCGGCGGAAGCCCTGTCTGTCACTCCCCACCACTCGTCCAGAGAAGCCTTCTGAATCTCTTTGGTCTCGTCATTGGCCGGAGCGCCTGCAAAACGGTTGTAATCCCATCCGTTTATCTCTGTGAGAACCGCATAGGAGGCATTGAACCAGCGCACGGTGTCTGTTATTTCCACAGTCGTGTTGTCTTCCTCTTCAATGGGAGTCTCCACAAAGGAGGAGCAGGAAGCCTTCATGGAAACCATATCGTTGTCTTTAATCTTCTCTGCCACATACATCAGGGAATAGAACGCATAGTCGGTCTCTCCGTATATGAGATAAGCCTCTGCCGTCTCCCCATCTGCGTTGACCTTACAGGTGCTGGCAGTCACGCCTGTCATTCCCGGCAGGGTGGGCGCCTCCGCATCTGCTGCATCCGATACTCCGTAGCTCTCGTCTACTAAGGACTTCACGTCATCCATGCTGCCTACAGGAAGGACGGAACCGCCCTTTGGAAACTGCATAACCAGAACGGCCTTTGAGCCATCGGTGCTTCCTGCACCCAGCCAGAAGTCAACACCCAGATCTTCCGTGGTCCAGCTGTCCTCCAACTTAATGGCCACAGAGCCATCCCCTGTCTTAAATTCTTTCATCTTAGCCAGTGCCTCCTCCTGAGTCACTGTCTTCTTTCCGCCGCCGCATCCCTGCAGCATGGAAGCCGCAAGCACAACAGCCAGTCCTGTACATGCCAGCATTCGTCTGAACTTTTTGCCATACATACTCTTTTCTCTCTCCTTTTTGTCATGATCTATTCCCAGGCTTTCGATAATCTGCCATTGGAATCATTCCATACATCCTTCATCTGAAAAAGAATCCCGCTTAGCAGGATTCCCACAGAATTCCAAGCTTATACCCTTGACAAATATTCACCTGTACGGGTATCAATCTTAATCTTATCTCCCTGATCTACAAATAATGGAACATACACGGTGGCCCCTGTCTCCACAACTGCCGGTTTGGTGGCTCCTGTGGCTGTATCGCCCTTAAAGCCCGGCTCTGTATCCGTAATCTCCAGCTCCACAAACAAAGGCGGCTCCACAGAAAATACCTTTCCATTATAAGAGCACACCTTACACATCTCATTCTCTTTCACAAATTTCAGAGCATCTCCTATGGTCTCCTGGCTTAAAGCCACCTGCTCATAGGTGTTCACATCCATAAAATTATACAGATCGCCATCCGCATACAGATACTGCATGTCCACACGGTCAATCCTTGCAGCCGGGAACTTCTCTGTGGGACGGAATGTCTTCTCAACCACGCCGCCGCTGATCACGTTCTTGATCTTGGTTCTCACGAAAGCAGCGCCTTTTCCTGGTTTTACATGCTGAAACTCCATAATCTGATATACATTACCATCAATCTCTAAGGTGACGCCGTTTCTAAAATCGCCCGCTGATATCATAAATGATATTCCTCCTTGTATTTCTCATTAATCCTTATCTATTCTATACTAAATATTCTATATTTTCAACCGTTTTTTACAAAGAATCTCTTCCCCGATCTGCTGCGGCGTTTTCCCGTCCACATCCACGATCAGATGGGCCCCTTCTTCATAGACAGGTCCTCTTAAAGTCAGAAGATTTCTTACCTTTTCCTCCACGTCCCCACCCTGCAGAAGAGGTCTGGTGGTATCGCCTTTTAAGCGGGTCAGAACAGTCTGGGGCTTTACCCTTAAGTACACCACCTGCCCTGCCTGCCTTAAAAGCAGACGGTTCTCCTCCCTTAAAGGCAGGCCTCCGCCTACAGACAGCACAACGGCTTCTTTCCGGTCAAGAATAGTTCTTATGGTTTCGGTCTCCAGCCTGCGGAATTCCTCCTCCCCCCAGACTTCAAAAATCCGGCTGACACTCATGCCCGCCTGGGCTTCAATGAGCTGATCCGTGTCAAGGAGAGGCCGGCTCATGAGACTGGACAGAGCCTTTCCCACAGTGGTCTTTCCCGCCCCCATAAATCCGGTCAAAATCAAATGTATTCCCATGTCCTACCTTTCAAGCTCCTTTATCATCATCTCTCTGGCGCGGCTTATTACATGGCAGGGCACCTTCTGCTCAGGATTCCAAAGCTCAAATGCCTCGATTCCCTGGTAGATCAGCATGTCCAGCCCTCCCACGGCCCGGCCCCCCGCCTCCTCCACACGACTCATAAACCTGGTCTTAAAGGGGGTGTAGATCACATCCACGGCATTGCGGATGGATTTGTAAAATTCTCTGTCCTCTATGGGCGCCTGATCCCTATGGGGGGCCATCCCCACGCTGGTGGTCTGGACTGCCAGCCAGGCCTTAGCCGGAAGCTTCTCATAATCCTTAAGGGCCATGGCCGTCATAACTGCTCTCCCGAACCTCCTGTTCATGTCCTCGGCAAGCTCCCAGCCCCGGCTCTCGCTGCGGTTTAACACCACCACCGACGCCGCGCCCCGGCTGCCCAGGACAAAGGCCGCCGCCTTGGCCGCGCCGCCTGCCCCTATAAGGAGGCAATCCTTTCCCTCTATCTCCATTCCCTGTTCGGTCATAGCCCGAAGAAGGCCCGGGGCATCTGTATTATATCCCTTAAAACCGCCTTCCATCCTCACTAAGGTGTTCACCGCCCCGATGCTCTCGGCCGCCGGGTCCAGCTCCTTTAAGCAGGGAATCACCCTCTGCTTGTGAGGCACTGTAATATTCATTCCCGTCAGGTTCAGGGCATAGGCGCCCTTTACGGCCGCCTCCACCATATCCTCCGGCACTTTAAAAGGCACATAGGCAAAGTCAATCCCCATCTGCCCTGCATAAAAATTATGCATCATGGGAGACAGGGAGTGCTCCACCGGATATGCCATAATCCCGCATACCTTCGCTTTTCCGCTTATCATATCTGTCCTCTCTCACCGTCCTTATCTCTGCCGGCGAACGTAAAAATACAGCACCACCTTCTCCAGATACCGCTTTACTACAATCTGTATCTCCTCCTTAGGGTGGATAGGCTTCACTAAATAGCTTACAATCCCTGTCCGATTAGCGCCGTATATATCGGTAAACAGCTGGTCTCCCACAAATATTGTGGTCTCCCGCCTGGTTCCCATAAGCTCCATGGCCTTTAAGTATCCCCTTGTGGAGGGCTTGCCTCCTTTATAAAGATACTTTGTCCCCACCGCTTCTGCAAAGGCCGCCACCCGGGGTTCCTTGTTATTGGATAACAGACAGGTCTCCATGCCCATGGCGTGAAATCGTTCAAACAGTTCCTTCGCCCGGTCATCCGCCGGCTGATCATGGGGAACCAGGGTGTTATCCACATCAAAGATAACCCCCCGAACCCCTTCCTCATACAGCTTTTCATAGGGAATCACATAGGCAGAACTTACATAACAGTTTGGATAAAATGCTTCAAACAACATAGAACAGCCCTACTTTTTTAATAATTTTCCCAGTTCCTCCATGAAGGTATTCACATCCTTAAACTCCCGGTACACAGAGGCGAATCTGACATAGGCCACCTCGTCTAGGTCTTTTAAGCATTCCATAACCAGCTCTCCGATCACGGATGTGGATACTTCCTTTTCCTCCAGGTTAAAGATCTGGTTCTCGATCTCATCGATCATGGAATCGATCTGCTGGGTGGAAACCGGTCGTTTGTGGCAGGAGCGGATAACCCCCGACTCGATCTTGGAGCGGTCATAGGTCTCCCTGGAGTTATCCTTTTTGATCACCATAAGAGGCATGGTCTCAAGCTTTTCATAGGTGGTAAACCGTTTCCCGCACCTCTCGCACTGTCTCCGCCTGCGGATGGAGCTGTTGTCGTCAGCCGGCCTGGAATCGATTACCTTGGTATCACCTTCGTTGCAGTAAGGGCATTTCATCTGGATGCTTCCTCTCTTCCTTTTGTCAGTCAGTTATCCCTATTTTACCCTAATATCTGTAAATCTGCAAGTTCTATTTAGAGCTTACAGGGGCCCTCCACATCCTTCTTCTTCACATTGACCAGAATAATATCGTCTCCCACCTGGCAGATATCCCCGAAGGGAATCACAAATTCCCTCTCCCTGCCCAGGAATCCGCAGAAGCATCCCGGCCCCGGCACAATGATAGCCACCATACATCCGCTGGTCATGTCAAAGTCCACGTCTCCCACAAACCCCAGACGTTTACAATCCTCCGCATTGATTACTTCCTTCTGCTTTAATTCAGAAATCCGCATAGCTTCACCTCTTCGTTCTTTGGTGTAATCTATGCGGATTTTTCCATGTCTTATTCCAGATCCCAGCCGCCGGACGCCGAAACCGGGGCCGGGCCGGAAAGTTCCTTTAAATTCAGATAAAAGAAAATGTTGGTGCACATGATGTAAGGAATCAGCCACAGGGCAGCATATCCCAAGGTTATGTACAGAATTAAAAGCCAGCCTAAAAAGCTGAGCCCCAGAACAAAGAATCTTCCTCTGTTCCCCTTCATAAGCCTCTTGCTTTCCTTTAACGCTTCCAGAATCGGGATATCCGGATTGTCAGCCAGGACCAGATACACCTGGCCGTAGGTCAAAACCACATAGACCTCCAGGATACCTAAAAAGATTCCGTAGAGCAATAAAAATATTATGGGAAAAAGAGCTTCTTCTGAGATCACCATGGCAGCTGTCAGCACAATCTGAGGCGCCGACAGGACTGCACACAGCAGGGCGAAAAGAAGGCCCATGACAAAAAATTTGCCTCCATGGTGCCCAAATCCCCAGAAGATGTCCAAAACCCCTGCCTCCCTTCCCTGGCAGATATTGAGATAAAGCCTTAAATATCCCGGAAGCAGCAGGCTCACAAGAATCATAAACACCATAATCAAAAGGCCCAGCACTCCAATGGCCACAATCAATCCTGTGTCCTCATCCCATACCCCGGAGGAGACTCCCCATGCAGCGATAAACCCCAATTCTATCACGGCGATCATCACCACCAGAAAAACTCCAGCCAAAACCATAGCTCCCACAGCAGTGGGATATCTTCCCAACAGAGCTCTCTTTGCCTTTAATTTCAGATTCTTTCTGCTCTCCTTCATGGTTCCTCCCCTTATACCGCCAAAGCTATCCACATCACAAAGGACGCCGCTCCCAGCGTAATTCCTATGATTCCCGTAATGATACCCGCTATGGCCTGGCCTCTTAACTGCTCCTCTACTTTAGATAGAGCCCCAAAAAGCACTGCCAAGCCTCCCAGAATCAGCCCAGGAAAGAAACAGCAGGCCGTGACTATGGACAAGATGCCAAGCACCATAGACGCCAAAGCCATGTGATTCTTCTGGTTCCTGTCTTCCTCCTGGACCATATAGGGTTTTTCCGTATTGTCAACCCAATTCCCGTAGGGATCCTGGTACATAATTTCCTCCATTCTGCTGTTATATGCATCATAATTTATGGACTGGTTCCTTAATAAAGAGGCACTACGGCACCCTCATAAGTGCTCTCAATAAATGCCTTCACCTCATCACTTTCCAGGGCCTCAATCAGAGCTTTGACAGCTTCATCATTTTCCTGCCCCTCCCGCACGGCAATCACATTGCCGTAGGTGGTGGCTGCGATGGACTGGGAATCTTCCACTGCCAGGGCATCAGACATCTTAAATCCTGCGTCGATGGCATAATTGCCATTGATAACCGCCACATCCACATCATCGATGGACCTGGGGATCTGTGCGGCCTCCACCTCATAGAGCTTAATATTCCTGGGGTTCTCCACAATATCATTCTTGGTGGCTGTAAGGCCTGCGCCTTCCTTCAGCTTAATCAGTCCCTGGGCCTCCAGAAGCAGAAGGGCTCTGGCCTCATTGCTGGTATCGTTGGGAACCGCAACTGTGGCCCCATCGGGAAGCTCCTCCAGGGAAGCAGTCTTGCCTGCATAGATGCCAAAGGGCTCATAGTGAATGGCTGCCGCAGACACCAGCTTCGTGCCGTTCTCCTCATTAAAGGATTCCAGATAGGGAAGATGCTGAAAATAATTGGCGTCCAGATCTCCGGATTCCAGAGCCAGGTTAGGCTGAATATAATCCACATATTCCTTGATATCAAGCTCATATCCCTTGGCTGCCAGCACGTCCCCTGCAGCCTTTAAAATCTCTGCATGAGGCGCCGGGCTTGCCCCCACCACAATCTTCTTCAATTCCCCGCTTCCTGCCGCTGCCGCCGTGGTCTCCGTCTGACCGCCTGATGCCGTCGTCTCTGAGGTCTTCCCGCCGGAACACCCCAAAAGGCTTCCCGCCAGCAAAGCCGCCGTAACCAAACACACTGTTCTCTTCATAATCATTCTCCTCTCACATCAAAATATATATTATCAGGGCTTTCCCCTCATAATCCGGCTCCAGGTCTTTTTACCGAATCCTCTTGTCCCCTTTTCTGGACATCCTCATTCCTGCTTCCTGAATGATCTGCACCAGCACCACCAGAAGGACCACAGACACCCACATAAGTCCCGCCTCATAACGGTAATAGCCGTAGTTAATGGCAATAGCCCCCAGTCCGCCTCCGCCTACAAAGCCGGCCATGGCGGAATAACTTAAGATGGTGGTCACTGCCAGGGCCGCTCCTACCAGAAGAGAAGGCATACACTCCGGAAGAAGCACTTTCCTTATAATCTGCCAGTCCGAGGCCCCCATGGACTTGGCTGCCTCGATGACCCCTCCGTCGATCTCCCGCAGGGAGGACTCCACCACCCGGGCCACATAGGGGCCGGCTGCTATGGTCAGGGGGATCACCATAGCCGGTGAACCAATCCTGGTTCCGATGACCAGCTTTGACAAAGGCAGGACAATAAACAGAAGAATCAAAAAGGGAACCGACCTTAAAAGGTTGATCACCGTCCCCAGGATCTTCTGGAGCCAGGCTACGGGATGGATTCCCCCTTCATCGGTCACCACCAGCACAATCCCCAGGGGAAGTCCTATGATATAGGCAAGGAAGGAAGACAAAAGCACCATATAGAATGTCTCCCAAATACCAGTCAGTATCATCTGCAGTGTAGATGCATCAAATGTCATGTTCGGTTACCTCCTCATAAGGAATCTTTAAAGTGTCCAGATAATGGCACACACGGTCTGCGTCCGGCTCCTCTGCGGGAAGCTGAATAATCATCTGTCCCATGGCGGTTCCTCCTACATCCCTGGTCTGGGCAAACATAATGTTCACCGGAACCTTGCAGGCCAGCACCAGGTTGGAGATCACCGGCTCCGTGGACTCCCTGCCGTCAAAGATAATCCGAATCTGCCTGGAATCGCCGAACCTTACCTGATCCGCCGCATCTCCCAGAATCAGCTGGCGGCCGATCTTTGACTTAGGCTCTGAGAAAATCTCCGACACCTTCCCCACCTCGGCAATGCGGCTCTGATCAATAATGGCCACACGGTCGCAGATGGACTCAATGACAGACATCTCATGGGTAATGACGATCACCGTCACTCCCATGTTCTGATTAATCTCCTTTAAAAGTCCGAGAATAGATTTGGTCGTATTGGGGTCTAAGGCGCTGGTAGCCTCGTCACAGAGGATCACCTTGGGATTGGTAGCTAAGGCCCTTGCAATGGCCACCCTCTGCTTCTGGCCACCCGACAGCTGGGCCGGATAAGACTCTGCCTTATCGGAAAGTCCCACGGTCTTTAGAAGCTCCATGGCCCTGGCTCTTCCTTCCTCCCTTGAGACCCCCGCCAGTTCCAGGGGAAAGCACACATTTTTAAGGACATTCCTCTGGGCCAGAAGATTAAACTGCTGAAAGATCATGCCCATGGACCTTCTGGTGCTGCGAAGCTCCTCCCCTCTCATATCCCTTAAGCTTTTCCCCTCAAATATCACGTCCCCCTCTGTGGGAACCTCCAGATAATTGATGCACCGCACCAGAGTGCTCTTTCCGGCTCCGCTTAAACCGATGATTCCGAAGATCTCTCCTCTGTGAATCTCCAAGTTAATGTCATTAAGGGCCTGAACCAGACCTGCTGTGGTCTTGAATTCCTTGCCCAGATTCTTGATCTGGATAATGGGCTTTTCCATAATTCCCTCCTGCTGCAAATTCTTCCTCTCGGCACGCAAAAAACCGTAAGTCTCATAGACTTACGGCTAAAAATCATAATACAGACAAAACGCCTATCATGGCTCTTCTTCTGCAAGCACTGTCCCTATAAGACCCTCAAACTCCACTGAATTGTACGCACATGAACATACGGCACATGACTGCACTGCCGTTCATCATATACATATTCATCATCATGGACTTTGAATTGTACATTACAGTTCCTCCATCTTCTTATTCCCGCTCTGTACCCGGAAATTCGTTCTATGTGTGGTATTCTACTCTCTCACAATGCTGTTGTCAAGTTCTTTTTCCAAAAATCCCTTCAGTCCCAGTGACCTGTCTCCTTCTCCTCAAGAATCCCTTCCCCGCACTGAGGACAAGTGACAAAGGAACCCTCATGGATGATCCGGGCCTCGCCGCCGCACTGAGGACACGGCCCTGTCAGGGTCTCTTCGCTTTCAGGGAAGTGAAGGATGGGAACCGCCTCCACACTGCCGCAGTACCCGCAGACAGCCTGTTGAAACTGAAAGAGGAACAAGGGCTCCCCCTCTCGGGCCTTCATTAGAATCTGCTTCTGCATATCCGGCGGAAATGTCTTTGCCGCTGCGCTTAAGCTGCTGTGCATCATGCCTTGGCCCGTGAACACCTTCCAGGACCTGTGGCAGGAAGGACATGTAAATTCCCGAACAACTCCCATAATCTACCTCTTTTCTTTATACACTGAGAAGGCTCAGAACCGTTCCCGGCGTATTGTTGGCCTGGGCCAGCATGCTCTGGCCGCTTTGAAGCAGAATCTGGTTGCGCACATGCTCCGTTATGGCGTAAGCCATGTCTGTATCCCGAATGCGGGATTCCGCCGCCGTTAAATTCTCTATTGTATTGCCAAGATTGGACAAGGTGTGCTCCAGACGGTTCTGGATGGCGCCGTAGTGGCTGCGCATCTTGCTGACCCGGTCAATGGCCACTTCCACACTGTTCACCGCCTCATTGGCGTCGTCCAGTGTGAGAATATCGGTATCCGACAGCTTCAGCCCCGTGCTGTCAAGGCGGAACAGATCCACGTCTATGGTTTGGTTATGGCCGCCCACGCATAAGGAGATGCGTCCTGCCGCTCCTACCGACCAGCTCTTCACAGAGAAGGCAGCATCCTGAGTCACGGAATCCCCGATAATGGAACCTCCTCCGTCGGACAATCCGTTTGCCGCAATCACAGAACCGGCTCCGCCCTTTGAGTTGACAGCCAGCTGTCTTACAAAACCGGTCAGATCTGACGTGGGATTGTCAAACAGCGCCTCTAAGGAAGCCTGATCACGTATGATTCCTCCTGTATGAGCGTTAAGTGTATCATATAAGGATCTGCCGGCAAGAAGATCGGTAAAAATCTTATCCATACCGCTGGCAATATCACTGGCGGTGACGCCGCTTTTCCCGTTTGCCAGGTAGCCCACATAAGCCGCCGCCAGATAGCCGTGACCATAAGGGCGGTCTTTTACATTGTAGGATTTTAAGTAGTTGGTGATGGCGGCATCCTGAGAAGTATCGCCTGCACCGCTAAGCTGACCTGCAAGCTGCTCCAGCTTTGCATTCCATCCTGTGGTAAAGCCTCCTCCTGCAAGCTGGGCTGTTCCCTCTACGAACCACTCCGGAAACTTTTCCGTGCCGTTGCGCCCGAACATACCGTCTGTCAAGGTATACTGCATCACGGAATGCATGAGTTCGTGGGCAATGGTCGACTCCAGGATCTCCTGCCCCCCCCCTCAACAGAGGCATCGGAAAAATCGGCGGTATCCACGTTGATCTGCATATTAAAAGGCCTGCCCTGAGAATAGAAAGATGCCTTGGCATAGGCCATCGTGCCTCCGGGGCCATCGAGATACTCGATACGAAGTTCCATGTCGATCTTATCGGTTCCGATATTACCTTTTAAAGATGAGAAGGTATCCAAAATCTGGGTGACTGCATTGGGAACATACTCCGTGGCAATCTTGTCTGCCAGAACCTCATATCCCTCGCTGGAATGAAGCCCTGCAGCCCGTCCCGTGCTTCCTGCATAGTTCACCTTCACCTTGCTCTCTGTCAGATCCAGGGTACAGCCGTAAAAGGCCGTCAGGGTAATATCCCTTTTGGTTCCGCCGTTGGTAAAAAGAGGCACGCCGCTGAAGGTGGTGGAAGTGCCGATGCGCGTGATCTCCTCCTTGAGTTCCTGCATCTCCGAATCCATCATGGCACGCTGAATCTCTGTATAAGTCCCGTTGGCCGCCTGCACCGCCATGCCCTTCATACGATTGAGCATGGAATGAACCTCTGTCAAAGCCCCCTCCACAGTTTGAACCAGGGAGATGCCGTCCTGGGTATTGCGCTTTCCCTGATTCATAGCAGTGATCTGCGCTCTCATGCCCTCTGATATGGCAAGACCCGCCGCATCGTCGCCTGCCCGGTTAATCCGGTACCCGGAGCTAAGCTTCTCTAAGTTCTTGTTCATGGCGCTGCTGGTCATGGTAATAATTCTCTGGGAATTGATTGCGGAAATATTGTGCTGGATCTTAATAACTCTCACCTCCATTAACAGTTCCTGACTCTGTTCCTCTATTAAGAAACAAGCCGCTTCCTTCTTCAGAGAAAGCGGCTGCTCCAATACCCCAATCTAATGGTTAATATCGGCAAATTTCTATATTTCTTAAGGTATTTCCTAATTTTCTTAATAATTATGAACAGAGATCCACAATCACCTGGGCAAAAATTTTAGCGCTCAGCACCAGCTCCTTCAACACGGCAAACTCGTCCGCCCCATGCATATGATTATCAGTGCCCGGCATGGCGGCTCCGAAGGCAACGCCGTTCTTCAAGGAATGGACATAGGTACCGCCACCTGTATACTGACACTCCCCCTTCAGCCCGGTGTAAGCCTCATACTCCTTCAAGAGCGTCCTGACAAAGAGGCTGTCCCCATCCACATGGTGAGGAGGCCGCATGGCATCGGTATGAAGGGTAAGACCGATTCCTGCCAGCTTTTCCTTTACGACCAAAAGGGTATTTTCCTTTGTGGCACATAAGGGGCAGCGGCTGTCAAACCTGCCCTCCAGCCTGTCCTCCGTCACATTCAGGATGCTGAAGGCCAATGTCAGCCTGCCGGAGATCTCATCCTCCATGGCAATCCCCATGGCCTTTCCATACAAATCCCCGTGGGGAATCAGAGCCAGCAGGCCTCTTAAGCACTGAAGCTGAGGACAGTCCTCTAAGGGAAGTCTGGTGACAAAGGTGAGAAGGCCTGTAAGGGCATTGTTGCCTCCCTCAGGATGAGCGGCATGGGCATTATCCCCCTCTGCAAGGATTCTCACAGCCTCCCCTTCCTGGGTAAATGTAAAGGCAATCCCGGTCTCTTCCTTCACTGCCTCCGCCGTGTCCTTTAACACCTTAAGGTCCAATCCTTCCACTACTCCATAGGCCTTCCCCGGAACCACATTAAGTTTGATTCCCGCATCTATGGATACCAGCCTGGTCTTTCCCGTGCTCTTTGCAAATTCCCCTGTAAAATGAGCCGGCAGCCCGCCTTTTTCCACATTGATCACCGGAAATTCCGCATCCGGGGAAAAGGTCATAGGCGCCTCCTCCTCCACTCCATAATAATGCTTAATATCAGAGCTTCCGCACTCCTCGTCGGTTCCCAGTATCAGACGCACATTCTTCTTTAAAGGGATTCCCAGTTCCTTCACGGCCCTCATGGCATAGAGCGCCGCCACTGCCGGGCCCTTGTCGTCGGCAGTTCCCCGTCCATAGAGACATCCGTCCTTCTCCACAGGCTCAAAGGGCTTTGTCACCTGCCAGCCCTCCCCCGGGGGAACCACATCCAGGTGAGCCAGGATATCCAGCTGCTTCTCCATGTCATTGAGATCCGCAGTGCCTACATAATTGTCATAATTGCGAACCGCAAATCCGTATCCCTCTGCCATGTGGAGAGCCGCCTCCAAAGCCTTAGCCGCCCCCGGACCATAAGGCGCCCCATCCTGGGCCGGCGCCTTCTCGCTGTTAATCCGGCACAGCGTAAAAATATCCTCCACCATGTCCTGTACATGGGCATCAATATACCCGTCAATCTTTTCTCTGTACATCTCTCTCCTCCTGATTCGTTATTCTTATAGGCTTCCTGTATCAAAAGCCCCTTACCTTGACATCTCCGCCAGAGTCTCGTTCACCACTTTGCCGTCAGCCTTCCCCTTCACCTTAGGCATAAGGACCTTCATGATCCTCCCCTTATCCGCCGGCCCAGGCTTCTCAATTCCCAGCTCCTCAAGGACAGACCGGATCACCTCCTGAATCTGTTCCACCGACATATCCTCAGGGGCAAACTCCTTATACACCTGAATGCGCAGCGCCGCTTCCTCCTTAATATCCGTCCGGTCCGCCGGTGCAGAGTCATAGGTCTCCTGGCACTGCTTGATCTCCTTTTTCACGACTGCGTTTTCCTCATCCTCCGTCAGAGGGGAACGCTTGTCGATCTCCGCATTTTTCAGCACGCTGAGGAGCATGGAGAGGGCATCCTTCCTCTCCTTG
>Ga0137297_10602_pt1 | contig 25539 bp, 23 predicted proteins | sample RamsorincwithD2O_FD_97191 | JGI IMG/M metagenome (GOLD analysis project Ga0137297, IMG submission 97191) | Mouse cecal microbial communities from Vienna, Austria - Mucin amended with D2O | ecosystem: Host-associated > Mammals > Digestive system > Large intestine > Cecum | place: Austria: Vienna... | reverse complement strand
AGGAGTATTAAAGATAATACCAATTATAGAGGAGGAAAAAGAAAATGAAAAAATCGTATGATAACGAAATGAAGCTAGAGTTTTTAAGCAAATCTAGTAATGAATCATTCGCAAGAATAACTATTGCGGCTTTTGCAGCACAATTAGATCCAAATATTGAAGAAATATCAGATATAAAAACAGCAGTATCAGAAATAGTTACAAATTCAATTATCCATGCATATGATACTAGTGATGAAATCATAAAAATACATAGTTATATAAAAGATAATACAATTACAATAGAGATTTCGGACACAGGAAAAGGAATTGAAGACATAGAAATGGCTAGGAAGCCATTATATACTTCTAAGGCAGAGCTTGAAAGATCAGGTATGGGATTTACAATAGTAGAAAACTTTATGGATGAGCTAAAAGTTGAATCTATAGTCGGGCTTGGAACCAAGATAACAATGAAAAAAGTAATTTCGAAAGAAGAAAATTTATTAGAAGAATAAGGAGATAAAATTTTGTGTGAAACTACAATTCAAGAAATCTTGGAAGCACAAAATGGAGATGAAGAAAAGTTTAATAGAATTGTAGAAAAAAATGAAAGATTAATATGGAGTATAGTAAAAAGATTTCAAAATAATAAATACGAAACAGAGGATTTGTTTCAAATAGGTGCAATGGGCTTTATAAAATCAATAAAAAGATTTGACAAAAATTATAATGTACAATTATCAACATTTGCAGTTCCTTATATAATTGGAGAAATAAAAAGATTTTTAAGAGACGATGGAACAGTAAAAGTAAGCCGTAGTTTAAAAGAACTAAATACAAAAATAAAGATGTTAGAAAAAGAATATGAAAAAATAGGAAAAGAACTATCAATAGAAGCTATCGAAAAAGAATTAAAAGAAACGAAAGAAAATATAATATTAGCAATGGAATCAGACAAAGCAATTAAATCAATTGAAGATGAAAATGAAGAAGGAGAAAAAGATACAAGTACAATAAAACAAATAAAAGTAGAAAGTCATGAAAATGAAACTATAAGAAATATTATTTTAAAAGATGAAATAAAAAAGCTAAATGAAAAAGAAAAACAAATAATAATTTTAAGATATTTTTATGGAAAAACTCAAAGTGAAATTGCACAAAAATTAAATACTAGTCAAGTACAAATTTCCAGAATAGAAAAAAATATTTTACTAAAAATGAGGGAGAATATAAAAGAGAGATTGTGAAAAATATAATAATGAAAATATTAAAAAGTTACATATTAATATTTTGTGTATTGATAATAGTAGCTATAATAGTTCTGCCATTAATGCTTACACAAAAATTTATAATTGAAAATAAAGCAGAGCAAATTAACATAGAAGTAAAAAAAGAAGAGATAGACTATAATGTCAAATACAGAACAATAAATTTGTTACATAAGCAAGAAAATAAATCAGAAAATGTTGAATTAGACGAATACTTAGTAAATGTAGTTGCAGCTGAAATGCCTGTAGACTATGAATTAGAAGCACTAAAAGCTCAAGCAACGGTCGCAAGAACATATACCTTATATCAAATTGAAAATGGTAAAAAGCATGCTGAAAATGATATATGTGATGATTCAAATTGCTGCCAAGCATGGGTATCAAAAGAAAAAAGATTTGAAAGATGGGATTCAAATCAAGAAGAAAAATGGAATAAGCTAAGAGAAGCAGTATATGCATCAGCTGGAGACATAATAACCTACGAAGGAAAGCCAATAGATGCCTTTTTTCATTCAAATAGTGGAGGAAAAACAGAATTACCAATTAATGTATGGGGAGGAAGTGGGTATCCTTATTTGCAAGCAGTAGAGACAGTTCGGGGAAGATGAATATAGTCAGTTTTATTCTTCAGTAGAATATACTAAAAATCAAATAATAGAAAAAATGAAAACAGCATATCCAGATTTTCAAATTAATTGGCAAGAAGCAAACTGTATAGAAATTTTAGAATATACAGAAGGAGGAAGAATTAAAACATTAAAAATAGGAAATAAAAATATAGCTGGAGTAGAAGCAAGAAAAATTTTTGAATTAAAATCATCAAATTTTACATTTGAAATTATAGATAATACAGTAAAATTTAGTGTATTAGGTTATGGGCATGGAGTAGGAATGAGTCAAACAGGTAGTAATACTTTAGCAAAACAAGGTAAAAATTATAAAGAGATAATACAGCATTTTTATAAAGGAGTAGAAATAAAAAATATAAAATAAATAATTAAAGACTCTTCTCGTATATTTATTAAAAAAGTGGAAATACTTGTAATAAAGAATTTATAGGAGGAAACAGTATGAGTAGAGGAAAAAGATATGCGAAAAGCGAATTAGAGAAGAAAAAAATATTGTATATAGCAGGAGTATGTAGCTTAGCAGTCTTGCTAATCTTAATATTTACGCTATCAGGCTATAAAACTAAACAAGAGGCTAAACAAAAAATATCAGAACTAGAGTCGATAAATTCATTTGATGCAAGCTTAGTAAGTCAATCTGATGATAAAAACATAACAGAAGTAACAGAGGCAAATCAAGTAAATGAAACTGAAAAAATAGCAATCAATACATCAATGAAAACAGTTACAAACACAACTAATAGTAATGTAATAGCTGAAGAAAAAATATCTGAACCTGTAAAAAAAGAATTGAAATTTGTAGTGCCACTAGAAGGGGAAATTTACAAGGACTATTCAGAATCGAATTTAATATACTCTGAAACTCTTGAAGAATGGACTGTTCATTTAGGTGTTGATATAAAGGCTGAAAAAGGAACTCCAGTAATAGCTGCAGAAGATGGCACAGTAGAATCTATAAAAAATGATCCACGTTATGGATTAACTATTATTTTAGCACATGAAGATGGATTTAAAACAGTATATTCAAATCTTCAGACTGCTGAATTTGTTCAAGAAGGACAAGTTGTTGAAAAAGGAAAGACTATTGCGTCAGTAGGAGAAAATGCAAGTTTTGAGATTGCCGAAGGAGCTCACTTACATTTCGAAATGACAAAAGATGGTGAAAAAGTTAATCCAACAATTTATTGGAATAAGTAAAAAAATAAAATAAAAAAGTTATTATTAATGGGTTTTAAAAGTGCGGAGCGAACAAATGGAACACTCTTGAAAAGAGTGTGGAATGCGATTGAAGCAGCCTACGAATGAAATTCGTTTAAAAGGCTGCGACACCCAAACTTTTAAAAACATTAATAATAACTTTTTTATATATTAGTTATGTTTCTTATTCCATAATTTGTTGGATATCTTGATGTATGCAACTAAGTAGACAATTCCTAAAATGTAAGCAGCTAAAACATCAGTAGCATAGTGAACACCTAAGTAAATTCTACTAATACCAATCATAACGACAATTAAGGAAAGAATAGAAACTAAAAAATATTTAAGCTTTTCATTCTTAATATTTTTATAAACATAATAAATAATTAATCCATAGAAAATAGTAGACATCATAGTATGACCACTAGGAAAACTAAAACTTTTTTCATAAGAAAAAGGCATAGTAACAGAAGGACGAGGACGTCTAACAATAAGCTTAATAACATTATTTAAAACTACACCAATACCATTAGCAATAGCAAAATTCCAAAAATATTTTTTATCTTTAAATAAAATTGCAACTGATAAAATTCCACATACAATAAAAATAGTAGAACCAAAAGAAGTAAAAAACTTCATTACATTAACCATAAAAGGACTAATTGTAAAAAAAGATATAAAAAATTGATAAACTGGTAAATCAAAAAGAACCATAATAAAACTCCTTAATATTGAATAAAAAAATTATATTATAAGATAGATTAAAAATCAAATTATATTAAATTTAAAAGCTAACTTGATTTTCAAAAAAAATCGTGTTAGTATATGACTAGCAACCCGTTAACAGCACAAACTTATGGAGGTGTTCAAATGCTTGTTGAATTACCAAAAAAGTATGAGCGCAAGCTAAACGAATACAGTTTCGCTCGGATAAGGGACGGCGTTTTGGAACTGAAAGGAGACTTCAATTTCGAAAAAATCATGATTGAGCTTGCATATCAGCTAAGAGGACGTACTAAGTGCTATTATTGCAAAAAAAAGGTGAGTGCGAATAAGATAACAATTGATCACATGTTTCCTTCCGATTTTGGAGGAGTGACAATTACAAACAATCTTGCACCAGCTTGTGGAACTTGCAATAGTAACAAATCAAACATGAATCAGTACGAATTCAAGATATGGAACAGCTTAAAAACTCGTGAAGAAAAGAAGAAGTACTACCACGATGCAGTCAACCGGAAAAAACGCAAAAAAAGGAATCCGTACCTTGTAAAAAAAGGATTCGACATGCCTAGAAAATGGATTCAGATGTTGAAACTAGAATATGTCGAAAAAGCCAGTAAAGTCACGCCTGAAGGAAGCGATAAATACCTGAAAATGCTTGACTTTGCACAAAAGACCCAAAAACTTCCTAGACCGCTAATTCTCTCATCAAACCTGATATTAATAGATGGGGAAACAGCATATGCTGTAGCAAAAACGATGCAGTTTGTGGAGGTTCCAGTCATCATACTGGAGAACGTTATTGTATTGAAGTAATGCGTATCAGCAGGAGATCCCGGCAATGCCGGGACCTTCTGCGTTTTTGCTATCGGAATAAGTTTATAGTTGTTATAGAGAAAAGAAACTGCTATAATAACAAATAATAAGGAGAGAAAATGAAATATATAGTAGATAGAATAGAAAAAAATATAGTAATTTGTGAAAATCAAGAAACAAAGAAAATGGAAGAATTCGAGAAAACAAGCTTTCCAAAAGAAATAAAAGAAGGAGACAGTGTAATTTTACAAGGCAATAGATTTGAGATAGACAAAAAAGATACAGAAAAAAGAAAAAAAGAAATTGATGATTTAATGAAAAAATTAATGAAAGGATAAAAAGATGGGAACTACCTGGACAAAAGAACAATTAAGTGCAATTCAAGACAAAGGAAACAATATATTAGTAGCAGCCGCAGCAGGAAGTGGAAAAACAACAGTATTAGTAGAAAGAATAATTAGAAAAATTATAGACGACAAAATAGATATAGACAAAATATTAGTAGTAACTTTTACTAATGCTGCTGCATCAGAAATGAGAGAAAGAATATTAACAGCATTATATAATCAAATAGAAAAAGACCCATTAAATAAACAATTAAGAAAACAGATAATATTGCTAAATAAAGCTAGTATATGTACAATAGATTCTTTTTGTTTAGATGTAATAAGAAATAACTTCTTTGAAATAGGAGCATCTTCAAATTTTAGAATTGCTGATAACACTGAATTAGAACTATTGAAACAAGATGCCTTAGAAGAAACATTTGAAGAACTTTATTTAAATAATGATGAAGAATTTCAAAAATTAATAGAAAATTATAGTGGATATAAAGATGACGAAAATTTAAAAAATATAATTCTAAAAATTTATAATTTTATACAAAGTGCGCCTTTTCCGGAAGATTGGTTAGAAGAAAAAGTACAAATTTTTAATTCAAATAAAGAAAAATTTTCAGAAACAGCATGGGCAAAAATTTTATTAAAAAATTTCAAAGATGAATTACAAAATTCAATTCAAATATTAAAAACTTATAAAAGAAAATTAGAACAAGTTCCAGAACTTTCAAAAAGTATGTTAATAATAGCAGATGATATTAATCAGCTAGAAAATTTAGAAAAATCTTTAAACAATTGGAATACAGCATATGAAATAGCCAATAACTTAAAATTTAAAACATGGCAATCAGATAAAAAAGTAATAAGCGAGTTAAAAGAAGAAAGTAAAACAGCTAGAGATATAGCTAAAAAAAGAATAAATCAAGCAATAGAAAAAACTTTTATATACACAGAAGAAGAAGCAATGAAAGATATGCAAGATATGTATAAGAGTTTAAACAAAATAAAGGAAGTAGTATTTAAATTTATAGAAAAATTTAATGAAAAAAAATCAGAAAAAAATATTATGGATTTTAGTGATATAGAACATAATGCACTAAAAATATTATTAAGAAAAAATGAAAAAGGAACATATGAAAAAACAGAAATAGCTAAAAAGTATGAAGAAAAATTTCAAGAAATAGCAATAGACGAATATCAAGATAGTAACTTAGTTCAAGAATACATATTAACATCTATATCAAATGATAAAAATATTTTCATGGTAGGAGATGTAAAACAAAGTATATACAGATTTAGACAAGCAAAACCAGAACTATTTTTAAATAAATACGAAAACTATGGAATAACAGCAAATGACTTAGGACAAAAAATACAACTATTTAAAAACTTTAGAAGCAGAAAAAATATATTAGATGTAACTAATATTATTTTTGAAGATATCATGAGCAAAGAGTTTGGAGAAATAGAATATAATGAAACAGAATATCTAAACTTAGGTGCAAACTATGAAGAACCTGAAAAAGAATGCGATTTTGCAGGAAAAGCAGAACTAGATATTATAGAGTTAAAAGAAGAAACAACAGATGAAGAAAAAGAAGAGGAAGAAACTACAGAAGAATTATTAGAAAAAACTGAAATAGAAGCAAAATTTGTAGCTCAAAAAATCAGAGATTTAATAGATAATAAATATCAAGTATATGACAGAAAAAAAGGATATAGAGATATTAAATATAAAGATATAGTAATTCTTTTACGAGCAACTTCAAATGTTGCAAATATTTTTGAAAAAGAATTATCAAATCAAGAAATACCAGTATTTAGCGATCAAGCTAGCAATTATCTAGAATCAATAGAAATAAAGAATATAATATCTCTATTTAAAATAATAGATAATCCATACAAAGATATACCACTTGTTACAGTAATGAGATCAATAATTGGTGATTTTACAGATAATGAATTAATAGAAATTAGACTTTGCAAAAAAGATGGACACTACTATGATTCAATAAAAGAAGCACTGATTTCAAAAAAAATAAAACAAGAAACAAAAGAAAAACTAAAAGCCTTTACAGAAAAAATAGAAAAGTGGAGAGAAGAAGAAAAATATTTGCCACTTAACGAATTTATATGGAAAATTTATAAGGAAACAGATTATTATAATTATGTAAGATTAATGCCGAATGGAGAAGTAAGAAAAGCAAACTTAAAAATGCTATTTGACAGAGCAAAAGAATACGAAAAAATTAGCTTCAAAGGATTATTTAACTTTATACGATATTTGGAAAAAATAAAAAACAATAATAGTGATTTAGCATCAGCAAAAGTAATTGGAGAAAATGAAAATGTTGTAAGAATAATGAGTATCCATAAAAGTAAAGGATTAGAATTTCCAATAGCAATTATTTCAAGAGCAAATAAAAAATTTAATCAAAAAGACTTAACAGATACTATATTAATGCATCAAGATATAGGTATAGGAATGCAATACGTAAATTATGACAGACAAATAGAATATACAACAGCAGCCAAAGAAGCTATAAAATTAAAAATAAAAGAAGAATCAATAGCAGAAGAAATGAGAATTTTATATGTTGCATTAACAAGAGCAAAAGAAAAGCTAATAATAACTGGAGTTGAAAACGATTTAGAAAAATCATTAGAACAAAAAAGAGAATTACTAGAAAATTATGAAAAAGAAAATGGAAAAATAAATCATTTATTATTAAAAAAAGATTTAAGCTATCTAGGATGGTTAGAATTAGTATACTTAAATCATAAAAATATCGAAGAATATATGCAATTAAATAAAGTTTTAAGAAAAGATATTTTAAAAGAAGAAGAGAAAAAAGAAGAAAAACAAATAAAAACAATTTTTGAAGATGAAGAAGAACTAGAAAAAATAAGCAAAATATTAAATTGGGAATATCAATATAAAGATATGACAAGTATCCAGAGCAAGATGAGTGTAACAAAAATAAAAGAACTAAAAAATAAAGAAATATCAAAACAAGAACCAGCAGAAACAAAACCTAAATTTATTGAAGAAAAGAAAAAGCTTACATCAGCAGAAAAAGGTACTTTAATACATTTAATATTGCAAAAACTAGACTTTTCAAAAAAATATACAAAACAAGAAATAGAAAAATTTATAGAAAACTTATACGAAAAACAAATTATAAATAAACTACAAAAAGAGTCAATAGATAGTGAAAAAATATACAAAATAGTTACATCAAAATTTTTCGAAAATATTCAAACAGCAAAACAAGTATATAAAGAAACACCATTTTATACATATATAAATACAAAAGAAATTTATAATACAGAAAATGAAGAAAATATACTAGTACAAGGTATTATAGACTTATACTATATAACTAAAGATGACGAAATAGCTTTAGTAGATTACAAAACTGACTATGTAGAAAATGAAGAAGAATTAATAGAAAAATATAAAATACAGCTAGAGATTTATAAAAAAGCATTAGAAGAAGCATTAAACAAAAAGGTAAAAGAAACATATATCTATTCCATTGGACTAAATAAAGCAATCAAATTATAACTTAAAAAAACATAAAACAACTCTTACTATAGTAATACCAATATTTACAAATGATGCTAAATGTAGTATAATTAAAAAAGATGAAGTAAAAAGAAAACAGGAGGGTGCTTATGAAAAGAATGAAAACATTCTGTAAGTATGTCTTATGGATTATAGCATTTTTCATATTTTCGACAATAGGATCAGATTTATTAATTCAAAAATCATATAAACCAGTAAGCAATGAAAATATACATATTGAAAAATCTTCAGACGGATTTGAAATTACAGTAGAAAGAGCTGATTCAAATAAAAGACAAGGATACTTTATAGGAACAGTAAAAAATACATCTAAAAAGGTTATAGATAAAAAATATGTAAAAGTAGATTCATTTTACAAAGGTAGACTAATGCAAGAAAAATATTTAGCATTTGAAAACTTGCAACCAGGAGAAGAAAGAAAATTTAAGTTACTTTATGATGTAGGACAAATAGATCAGTTTAGAGTAACTTATGTAGATGAAATACCAGTAAATAGAACTATAATTGATAAAGGAATAGATAAAGTAGTAGAATTCTTTAATAAAACAAAAGCTAAATTAAAAGCACTAGATTTATCAGATGCAAAATTACCAGCCTTTACTCCAGTAACAGTAGAAGGAAGTGACCAATTAAGTGATAAAGCAAATGATGCATTATTATTTGCTACAGTATTATGGATTTGGTATGCAATACCAGCAGGATCAATTTGGTTTATAATATAAAATATTCATATTGTAGGGTTTTCTTAAAAAGAGAACCCTTTTAAATTTGTAAAAACAATATCTTACACAAACATACTTATTTTAATAAATTTTGCTCTTCGCAATTTCCAGAATAAAAAAACTTCGTTTTTATATTGTAAATTGCTCAAATTCGCACTTCACTCACTAATTTAAGGAAGTTAATTTAAAACAAGTTTTAAATTAACTTCTAAGACTGTAAAAATCATAGATTTAACAGTCTTAGCAGCTAGCGCAATTTATTAAAAAAGTATGTTTGTGTAAGAATAAATATTTAAAATTTAGAATGGCTATTATTATTGAAAAAAACGCTATAATCTGATAAAATTAAAGCCATATTATAAATCAAGGAGAAAATTTGTGGAAGACAATCAAAAATATATAAGAAACTTTAGCATAATAGCACATATAGACCATGGAAAATCAACACTAGCAGATAGACTTATAGAAATGACAGGAGTACTTAGCCAAAGAGAAATGGAAAGCCAAGTACTAGACAACATGGACATAGAAAAAGAAAGAGGAATAACAATAAAATCACAAGCAGTAAGAATGAACTATAAAGCTAAAGACGGAAATACATATATACTAAACTTAATAGATACACCCGGGCATGTAGATTTTAATTATGAAGTATCAAGAAGCTTAGCAGCATGCGAAGGTGCAATACTAGTAGTAGATTCAAGTCAAGGAGTAGAGGCGCAAACCTTAGCAAATGTATATTTAGCACTAGATAATAATTTAGAAATATTGCCAGTAATAAACAAAGTAGATTTGCCAAATGCAAGACCAGACGAAGTAAAAGCAGAAATAGAAGACATAATAGGAATACCAGCTATGGACGCACCATGCATATCAGCCAAATCAGGACTAAACGTTGATGAAGTATTAGAAAGAATAGTAACAGATATTCCAGCACCAGAAGGGAATCCAAGTGAAAAATTAAAATGTTTAATATTTGACTCCTTTTATGACAACTATAAAGGAGCAATAAGCTATGTTCGAATAAAAGAAGGAACAGTAAAAGTAGGAGATGAAATCCTATTTATGGCAACAGGAAAACATTTTACAGTAACAGAAGTAGGATATTTTGGAGCAGGTGAATATATTCCATCAAATGAGCTAAAAGCAGGAGAAGTTGGATACATAGCAGCAAGCATTAAAAATGTATCAGATCTACATGTTGGTGATACTATAACAAATTTTGAAAAACCAGCAGAAGAGCCACTACCAGGATATAAAAAAGCAAATTCAATGGTATATTGCGGAATGTATCCATTAGATGGAAGCGAATATGAAAATTTAAAAGACGCTTTAGAAAAATTAAAACTAAATGATGCAGCACTAGAATATGAACCAGAAACTTCAATAGCATTAGGATTTGGATTTAGATGCGGTTTCTTAGGATTACTACATCTAGAAATAGTAATAGAAAGACTAGAAAGAGAGTTTGACTTAGGATTAATAACAACAGCACCATCAGTTATATATAAAGTGTATAAAACTAATGGAGAAGAATTAGAATTATATAATCCTACAGATTTGCCAGTAACTCAAGAAATAAAATACATTGAAGAACCAATAATGAAAGCAGAAATAATGACACCAAAAGAATTTGTTGGAAACGTAATGGATATATGTCAAAAAAGAAGAGGAACATATATCGATATGAAATATTTAGACAGTAATAGAGTAACTTTAGAATATGACTTACCACTAAATGAAATAATATATGACTTCTTTGATACCTTAAAATCAAAAACAAAAGGATATGCATCAGTAGATTATGAATTTAAAGAATATAAAAGATCTGAACTTGTAAAATTAGACATACATATAAATAATGAAGCAGTAGATGCGTTATCATTTATAGTACATAAAGATAGCGCCTATACCAGAGGAAGAAAAATGGCAGAAAAACTAAAAACAGTAATACCAAGACAACTATTTGAAATTCCAATACAAGCAGTAGTTAGTGGAAAAATAATTGCAAGAGAAACACTATCAGCAATGAGAAAAGACGTTTTAGCAAAATGCTATGGTGGAGACATAACAAGAAAGAAAAAGCTACTAGAAAAACAGAAAAAAGGTAAGAAGAAGATGAGACAAATAGGAAATGTCGAAGTACCACAAGAAGCATTCTTAGCTGTATTAAAATTAGATGATGAAGAATAAAGGAGTCACAAATGAAAAAGCTTAATAAAATAATTATATTATTAACATTAGTAATTATAGTATTACAAGGATGTATATTAACTAAAAACAGCTTTGCAAAAGGAAAAGCAGAAAATGAGACACCAATAAATCCAGACTTATTAATACCCGAAAGTGTAAAAAAAGAAAGAGAAGAAGAAAAACAAAGAAAACTTGAGGAAGAATCAACAGACTACACTATATTTTCAGATGAAGATAAAGTAAAATTCAAAAAATTTATAGAAATAAAAGAAGAATATCAAACTTTTATTGCAATTGGAGGAGTAGTACTATTAATAGTATTAATAATGGTAATAAAAACAAAAGTAATAGAAGCATCTACTAAAACATGTATAGCAATGGCAGTAATAGCAATAGCTGCATATATGCTAAAAGGTATGGTAACAGGGAACATTATATATATTTTGAATACATTCATACAACTCCTAGGTGTAATTTTAATTGTTTTATCAAACTTCTTTATCTATAAACACGATAATTTGCTTATGTATATTCCAATATGTGTATTAGGAATATATTACTCAATAACACATTTAGAAGCTGTAAAAAGCAGTATTTTACTACAAATATTTTTAGTTATAGCACCAATAGCTTTATACATTTTAGGAACAATAATGCGTAAAGCAAAAGAAATAGAATTATTAATTCCATTAAAAGAAAAACATGAAAGGAAAAAAGATGAGAACAAATAACAAAAATCAAAATAGGAATAACTTTAGAAAAGAACAAAATAATCCAAAGTACGAATCAAAAAGAGAAAAAAGAGATGAAAACGAATATGATGACATTGTAGAAGGAAGAAATGCAGTAATAGAATTATTAAATTCAGATAGAGATATCAACAAAATATTTGTGCAAAATGGGGAAAAACATGGTTCAATTAATAAAATAATTGCAATTGCAAAAGAAAATAAAGTAGTAGTAACAGAAGTCGAAAAATCAAAACTAGATTTCATGTCAAAAACTAAAAATCATCAAGGAGTTATAGCAGTAGTTCCACCATTTAATTATTGCGAGGTAGAAGATATACTAGATTTAGCAAGAAGCAAAAATGAAGATGTATTTATACTAATACTAGATGGAATTGAAGACCCACACAATTTAGGATCAATAATAAGAACTGCAGAAACAGCAGGAGTACATGGAATAATAATTCCAAAAAGAAGAACAGTAACAGTAAATAGCACAGTTACAAAAGTTTCAGCTGGAGCTGTTGAACACATGAAAATAGCAAGAGTTAATAATATTAATGAAACAATAAGAAAATTAAAACAAGAAGGATTATGGATAATAGGAACAGATGGAGAAGCTAAAACTTATTATTATAACCAAGATTTAAAAGGGGATATAGCAATAATAATAGGAAGTGAAGGCTTTGGAATGAGCAAACTAGTGAAAGAAAATTCAGATATGCTAGTTAAAATTCCTATGAAAGGAAAAATAACATCTCTAAATGCTTCTGTATCAGCAGGTATAATAATATATGAAGCAGTAAAACAAAGAAATTAAAAAATATACTTGCAATACCAAAAGTAAAATGTTAAAATAAAAACATAATTTTTGAAGTCGCAAAACAGATTAAAAAAAAAACCTTTTTTTAATCTGTTTTTTGTTTTTTAAGGAGGAAAAAATGAACACTAAATATGTATTTGTAACAGGCGGAGTAGTATCAGGACTAGGAAAAGGAATAACAGCAGCATCATTAGGGAGATTATTAAAAAACCGAGGATATAAAGTAACAATTCAAAAATTTGATCCATATATAAATGTAGACCCAGGAACAATGAGTCCGTCTGAACATGGAGAAGTATTTGTAACAAATGACGGAGCAGAAACAGATTTAGACTTAGGACATTATGAAAGATTTATAGACGAAAGTTTAACAAAAAACTCAAGTGTATCAATGGGACAGATATATTCAAGTGTAATAGAAAAAGAAAGAAAAGGGTCATATTTAGGTAGAACAATTCAAGTAATTCCTCATATAACAAATGAAATTAAAGAAAAAATATATTCTTTTGAAAACACAGATGCAGACATAGTAATAACAGAGTTAGGTGGAACAATAGGAGATATGGAAGGACTAGCATTAGTAGAAGCAATAAGACAAATCGGAATAGAAAAAGACGCCGATGATGTATGCTATATTCATGTAACACTACTTCCATACATATCAGGCTCAAAAGAAATAAAATCTAAACCTACACAACACTCAGTAAAAGAGTTACAATCATTTGGAATAAAACCAGATATATTAGTAGCAAGAGCAGATGAACACATCGAGCAAGGAATGAAAGAAAAGATAGCATTATTCTGTAATGTAAGACCAGAAAATGTAATAGAAAATCTAACAGCTAATAGTTTGTACGAAGTGCCATTATTACTAGAAGAACAAGGATTGGCAAAAGCAGTATGTAAAAAATTAAAACTAGATAAAGAAACTGGTGATAACAAAAATTGGGTAGAATTAAATAAAAAAATAAATACCTGTAAGGAAGAAGTAAAAATAGCATTAGTAGGAAAATATATGCAATTAGAAGATTCATATTTATCAGTAGTAGAAAGTTTAAGACATGGTGGTTATGAAAACGGAGTAAAAGTAAAGGTTGGATTTATAGATTCAGAAAAAGTAACAAAAGAAAGTGCTGAAAAAATATTAAAAGACTATCAAGGAATTTTAGTGCCAGGCGGTTTTGGCAATAGAGGAATAGAAGGAAAGATAGAAGCAATAAAATATGCAAGGGAAAATAAAAAACCATTTTTAGGAATATGCCTTGGAATGCAAATGGCAGTAGTAGAATTTGCAAGAAATGTATTGAATTTAAAAGATGCAAATTCAGCTGAATTTGATGAAGAAAGCAAAAATCATGTAATACACATAATGGAAACACAAAAAAAAGTTACTAAAAAAGGTGGAACAATGAGATTAGGAGCATATCCATGCATTATAAAAGAAGGAACATTAGCAGAAGAAGTATACAAATCAAAAGAAATATCAGAAAGACACAGACACAGATTTGAATACAATAATGAATATAAAAAGAAACTAGAAGAAAAAGGATTAATATGTTCAGGGACATCACCAGATGGAACACTAGTAGAAATAGTAGAACTAAAAGAACATCCATATTTCATAGGTGTGCAGTTTCATCCAGAATTCCAATCAAGACCAGATAGACCATGCCCATTATTTACAAATTTAATAAAAGCAGCAAAAGATATAAAATAAAATTGAAGTTTTTATAATGTTTGTATATAATAATAAAACAGCTTGAATAGCAAAGCTAAAAATTAATAATTATAGAGGGAACATATGAAGAAAAAATATTCAAACTTTTCAAGATATAAAGATGTAGATGAAAAGAAATTTAAAAAAATGAAAATAAAAGGAGATCCAGAATACGTAACAGCATGCTTAACAAGCATAATAAAAGTAAATAAAGAATGGATAGTTCCTAGAGAAAATGATAGAACAGAAAAAATAATGGCTGATGGATACCAATGGCTAACATTATTTCCAAAAGGAGAAAAATTTACAATAATTGCAGTATTTAATGAAAAATCAGAATTTTTGGAATTTTATTTTGATATAGCTAAAAAAACTAAACCAAAGGCAATTATCCCATACATATATGATTTATATTTAGATATAGTAATAACAAAAGAAAATGAAGTAATCTTCTTAGATGAAGAGGAACTAAAAAAAGCATTAGAAACTAATGAAATAAAGAAAAAAGATTATGACCAAGCTAAAAGGACAGCAGATAAAATAGTAAATAGATATCATAATCCAGAAAGATTTGAAAACTTAAAAAAAGTAGCGACACAATATTTAAAACAAATAGTAAGTATGAAATAAAGAGGTAAGTATGAAATATTTTAAAAAGCTAGAAGGAGATAGAATATATTTATCTCCAAGAAATTCAGATGATGTAGAAAAATTTACAGAATGGTTAAATGATTTTCAAGTAACAGATTATACAGGAAGAAGTGCAAATGTACTAACACTACAAGGTGAAAGAGAATATCTATGTAATAGTAAAGAAGAACATGTAATGGTTATAGTTACTAAAGATGAAGACAAAATGATAGGAACAGTTGGAATAGAAAAAATAAACTTTGTAAATAGAACTGGAACATTAGGCGTATTTATTGGAGATAAAAATTACCGCGATAAGGGATATGGAACAGAAGCAATAAAATTAATCTTAGAATATGCTTTTCAGTATGTAAACTTAAATAATATAATGTTAGAAGTAATGAGCTATAATGACAGAGCAATAAGATGTTATGAAAAATGTGGATTTAAAGAATTTGGAAGAAGACATCAATCAGTATATATGAACGGAAAATACTATGACAAAGTATATATGGAAGTTTTAAAAGAAAACTTTGAATGCAATAATATTAGAAATAAAAATATATAAAAATAACAAAAGAACATTTGAAAGATGCTTAGAAGTGATTTTCTAAGTATCTTTTTTGCTTTAAAAAGAACGCGAAAGTACCAATATTTGCCATAACAGCAAAAATATGTTATAATAAAATTAGCGTTCTTATGAACTTTTTAAAAAAGAAACATTTAAAGATTTAAATAAAATATATAAGTAAAAATAAAAGGAGAAAATATGAGATTATTTTTACAAAGTAAATTTAGAACACCTGAAATATCAACCAAAAGAACCGAAATGATAAAAAAAGAAAAATTACATATTAAAGATGGAATAAGCTATGAAAGATTTCAGGAATTATATAATAAATATGGAGAAGGATTAGAAGAAAAAGACTTTGCATATGCTTTTTTAGATATAGATGATCTAAAACATGCTACATTAGTTAATGGAAAATCTTCACAAACAACAATATTAGCGAGAGAATATGTTTCAAATGAAGAATTCCAAGAAATAAGAGCACATCTAATAGACGGTTATGGACTAAATGTAGTTAGCTACAATAAATCATTAGAATTATACGAAAAATTTGGTGACAAACTATCATTTAAACTATTTTCAGAAGAAATATTAGGAATACCGGAAAAAACATTAAAAAGTAAGAATCTAAAAAGATATCCAGATAGAGAAATACCAGTTCATTTTGAAATTGAACCAGGTGAATTTGCAATCGTTAATGGTACACAAGAAGAAATACCAATGTATGTATTAAATCCATTATATATAAAGGATATTAGAAACAGAATTGTTTATGAAGTAGGAATGCAAATACTACAAAGTATCGACTATGAAAAATTTAGCGAGCTATATGAAAGATATGGAACAGATATGCCTGAAGTTGTTTTCGCACAAGAAGTTTTAGATATAGGGGCTAGATCATTAAATAGAATGAAAAGTCCTAAAAAGTTCAGCACAGTCATATTGCAAAATGTTGAAGTACCAAAAGAATATATAATGTCACTTAGAGAAAAAATAGCACTAATACATAAATTAGAAGGAGGACAATTTTTAGAATATTCTAAAATTCATGAATTCCATAAAAAATATGGACCAGAGTTTACAGAAAGGTACTTTGCAGTAGAAGTTTTAGACATAATAAATGAGAATTATAGACCTGAAGGAGAAAACGATAAAGTAGCAATATTAAATACGAGAGTAACAAATTATGAAAATTTAAGAAATAAAATAATTAGAGAGTTGAATTTACATTATGATGATATGATAGATTATGAGATGTTTACAAATTGGCATCAAAAATATGCGCCTAATATGCCAGAAGTAGTATTTGCAGGAGAAATTTTAGATATAAGTAAATCAAATTTTAGAGAAGTAAAAAATAGAAATGGTAGAGCACGTATTTTATTAAACGCAAAATTACCAAGTAAAACAGAGATCGCAGAAATTAGAAAAAGGATAATATTAGAAAATAAATTTCGTATAAAAGATGAAATAGAATATCAGCAAGTGGAAAGATTACACGCACTACATGGGGGAATAATGTCAATAGAGATGTTTGCAGTTGACGTTTTATTAATGAATCAACAAGGATTCAAAGTAATACAAAGAGATTATGAAGAAAATAAAGATAAAAAAGATGCTAAATTTAAAAAAGCACAAGTATTATTAAATTATGAAATACCATTATCCGAATTAGAAGAACTAAAAGAAAGAATTAAAAGATTAGAAAATCTATATGAACCCAAATTAATGTCTGCACGAGCTATAGAAGATTTATATGAAGAATATGGCGGAGTTATGCATTTTACCATGTTTTTACAAGGAATATTGGGAGTAAACAAAAAAACTTTTGAAAACGTAAAATATGAAAAACATCATGAAACACTAGTACATATAAGAGAAAGACTAAATGAAGAAGAAATAAAAGAATTAAAACAGCTATTATCTAAAGATTTATCAGAAAGAGAAATATCAACACAAATGGAAATACCTACTGCATTATTAAGAATAACTATAAAAGCACTTACAGAAAAAAATGAATTATCTGAAGAAAATATGTTATATGAAAGATATAAAGTATTAAAACAAGAAGGAAAAAATACTGCAGAAATTTTAGGAATATTAAAAATTTCTAAAGAAGAAATAAGCCAATTATTCGAAAGATATAAAATAGAAAAGGAAGAAGAAGCTGAAAAAGAAAGACAAGCAAAAAGAGCAAGAAAAATACAGAAAAAAGAAGATCAAGAGTTTAAGAAACTACAATGTAAAGTGATGAAGATACTAGAAGATTACAAATATAATGAAAAAAATGTAGAAACAGTAAAAAAATATATTAGACTATGTGAAGAAAAATTTGTAAAAGCGGAAAACAAAAGAACAGTATTTTCAGATAACGATTTATTATTTTTGGCAGGATGTATGGAATTTATTGTATGTGATTATAACGAAATAATTACATTTACAAGAATATGTATAGGTATGAATAAGTATCAGTTTGCAAGGAGTTTTATATCAGAAAATATGAGTAATTCAGGAATATCTAAAGAAGAAAAAGAAGTATTAAGAATTTTGCAAAAAGATATACACTATTTATTAAAAAAGGAAGAGGCTTTAAGACATATAGAAAATGGAGAAGAAGATATAAACTGGATTGCTTCAAAAACAGGAGTTAAGAGAGCAGACATAATAGATATGAAAAATGGAATAAATAATAAGAAACTATTTTTAAGAAGCGAGGGAAAAAGACCAGAAGACGATGGAATAGCAATATAAAAATTAATAATCAAAACTAACTGAAACTATTGAAAAAATAAGAAAAAAGAGATATAATTTTTTAGCATAAAACACAAGGAAGAAAAGAGGAATTTTTATGAGAGAAAACGAATATAGAACACATAATTGCAACGAATTAAGATTAGAGGATAGTGGAAAAGAAGTACGCCTAGCAGGTTGGGTACAAAAAATTAGAAATTTAGGCAAAATGACATTTATTGATTTGAGAGATGAATTTGGAATAACACAAATAATCATTTCAGATAGTAGAGAGTTAAACGAAAAATTAGCTGATATAAAAACAGAATGTACAATTTCAGTTACAGGAACAGTGTCTGAAAGAAGTAGTAAAAATGATGAAATTCCTACAGGAGACATAGAAATAATTGCAAAAGAAATTAGAATCTTAGGAAAATGCAGAGCAACATTACCATTTGAAATAAATCAAAAAGAAGCTCAAGATGTTAGAGAAGATTTAAGATTAGAATATCGTTTTCTTGATTTAAGAAATAATAAAATACATAAAAATATATTATTAAGATCAAAAATATTAAAATCAATGAGAGATGAGATGGATAAATTAGGTTTTACAGAAATTCAAACACCTATTTTAGCAAACTCTTCTCCAGAAGGAGCTAGAGATTTTCTAGTTCCAAGTAGATTACATCCAGGAGAATTTTATGCATTACCACAAGCCCCACAACAATTTAAACAATTGTTAATGGTATCAGGATTTAATAAATATTATCAAATAGCTCCATGCTTTAGAGATGAAGACCCAAGAGCAGATAGATCACCAGGGGAATTCTATCAATTAGATTTTGAAATGAGCTTTGCAACACAAGAAGATGTATTTGCAGTAGCAGAACAAGTAATACCAAATGTATTTAAACAAAATAGTAGCTGGAAAATAACAGAAGCACCATTTGTACGTATTCCATATAAAGAAGCAATGGAAAAATACGGTTCAGATAAACCAGATTTAAGAAATCCATTAGTAATAGTTGATGTTACTAATGGATTTGAAAATACAGAATTTAATGCATTTAAAGGAAAGACTATAAAAGCAATAGTAACACATAATATGAGTGAGCAACCTAGAAAATTCTTTGACCAGATGTCTGAATATGCTGTAAATGAATTAGAAGCAAAAGGATTAGCATGGGTTAAAGTAGATGAATCAGAAGAATTAACAGGTGGAATATCTAAATTTATAACACCAGAAAATAAAGCAGAATTATTTAAAATTGCAGAAGTAAATAAAAATGATGCAATATTCTTTATAGCTGATGAACTTGAAAAAGCACAGAAAATTGCTGGTGGAGTTAGAATAGAACTAGGAAAAAGATTAGAACTAATAGAAAAAGACATATACAAATTCTGTTGGATAGTAGATTTCCCTATGTACGAACTATCTGACGAAGGAACAATAGATTTCAATCATAATCCATTTTCAATGCCACAAGGTGGAATAGAATCATTAGAGAATAAAGATCCATTAGATATATACGCATATCAATATGACTTAGTATGTAATGGATATGAGATTTGTTCAGGAGCTGTTAGAAACCATGATCAAGAGATTATGATAAAAGCATTTGAAATTGCAGGATACAAAGAATCAGATGTAAAGCAAAAATTTGGAGCATTATATAATGCATTTTCTTACGGAACACCACCACATGCAGGAGCAGCACCAGGAGTAGATAGAATAGTAATGCTACTTGCAAGTGAAGATAATATCAGAGAAGTAATAGCTTTTCCTAAAAATAAAAAGGCAAGAGATTTGTTAATGAAGGCACCTTCTACAGTATCAGAAGAACAATTAAAAGATGTACATATTAAATTAGATTTAGAAAAAGAATAAAAACAAGCTTTAGCTAGAGATTACAGTATTGTAACAGCTGAAAGTCAAGCAGGCGTAAATGTAATATTACATTTACGCCTATTTTATTGACAACATATTACAAAGAATATATACTATACAAGAATTCTAAAAAAGAAAGAGGACTTTTTTTAAATGAAAAAGATACATAAGATAGCATTAGTATTAGCGATAATACTAGCTATAATAACAGGATTAACATATACAACATTTGCAGTTACAGGAAAAATAACAACAGAAACATTAAGAATAAGAATTAAACCAACAACAGATTCTAAAATAGTAGGAATGGGAGATATGGGAGATTCTATAGAAATTTTAGGAGAAGAAGAAGGTTGGTATAAAGTAAAATATAAAGGCATAGAAGGCTACGCATATAAAGATTACATACAAACTTCTGAACAAATAGTACCATCTACATCACCAACAGTTGAAGAGCCTATTACATCAGAAGAACCTGTAGTATCAGAACAACCTGTAGAAACACCAGTTGTTACACCAGAACCTTCAGTAGAACCTACTCCAGAAGAACCAAAAGAAGTAAGCAATCCTAATCCAGTAATAACAGAACTAGGAGATACTTTAAACAAAGATACTTCAGCATATTTGCTACCAAATTATACATCTGTAAAAATAGCTGAGTTAAAACAAAATGAACAAGTAAAGATAGTTACAACATTAGCAAATTGGGCAAAAGTCGAATCAAATAGCAAAGAAGCTTGGATACCAAAAACATTATTAATGAAAGATGTAAGCCAAACATCTACGGAACCAGTAGACGAACAGCCAACAACAGAAGAACCACAAGCCTTGAATGAAGCTGCATATATATCATCAAATACAGGAGTAAATTTACGTCAAGGACCAAGTACAGAAACGGAAGCAATAGGAAGATTAACACCTAGAACTAAAATAACAATTATTGCAGAAGAAAATGATTGGTATAAAGTAACATTCAATGGTCAAGAAGGATATGTTGCAAAAAGATTAGTAACAAAAGGAGAGCCACCAGCAGTAACAGAAGATGTATCATCAAGAAATGCATCATCAAGAGCAGCACAAGCAGAAGTAACACCAAGCACTCAAACAGCACCTGCATCAGCCAGCGCAGTATCAGCTGCATCAATAGCTCAAAATTATATAGGATGTAGCTATGTATATGGAGGTTCATCACCAGAAGGATTTGACTGCTCAGGATTTACAAGCTATTGCTATGCACAAGCAGGAATACAACTTGGAAGAACAACATACGCACAAGCAACTCAAGGAATAGCAGTATCTAAATCTGAACTTCAAGCAGGAGACTTGATTGTATTTAGAGGAACAAGCCACGTAGGAATATATGTAGGAAACGGTCAATTCATACATGCAAGCAATCCAAGTACAGGGGTTGTTTATGATTCTATAAATTATGGATATTGGGCAAATCAATATCAAAGTGCAAGAAGATTTTAATTAAATAGAGGTGGAAAATTAATATAATAATACTAACAAATTTAGTATATATATTAGGAATTATATTAGGGCTATATTGTAAAAATATAGCCCTTTTTTTATGCATGATTACAAGCATATATATACTAATAATAAAATATCAAAAAACTAAAAAATTATTTAGAAGAGAAGCAATAATACTTATGATAATAGTTGTAACAATAGGATATTTAAATATTAAAAATAAAGAAAACAATTTTAATAATAAATATAAAGACACAAACAAAATAGAAGCTATAGTAAAAGTTAAAAGCAACATAAAAGAAAGTGAGTACTCCAAAAGCTTTACTGGAAAATTAGTAAAAAACTATAGTAGTGAAAACATAACAAATACAAAATTAAACATAAAATTTAATAGCAATATACAATTAAATAAAGGAGACATAGTAAAACTAATTGGAGAATATGAAGATACAAATTACTATAAAAATGAAGGAAACTTTAATTATAGAAACTATTTGAAAAAAGATAATATATATGGAAATCTTAAAGTAAGTAAAATAGAAATTGTAAAAAAGAATAACAATATAATTAACAACTTAAACATACAGATAAAAGAAAAAATAAAAAACAATTATTCAAATCAAACAGCAAACTTTATAGAAACTATAATACTCGGAGATAAAACCAATTTACTAGATACAGTAAAAGAAGAGTTTTCAAATAGCGGATTATCACATTTACTTGCAATATCAGGAATGCATATAGCAATTATAATTTTAATATCAAATGCGATTTTAGACCATATAATAAAAAATTATAAGATAAAAAATATTCTACTACTACTAATAATTATTATATACGCAACTATAATAAACTTAAGTAGTTCATCGGCAAGAGCTATAATAATGGCAATCTTGCATATAATATCAAAATTAATATATAAAAAAGATAATTTTTTAGTAAATATTTCATTAGCTAGTTTAATTCTACTAATAATAAATCCATATAATCTAATAGATTCAGGTTTTCAATTATCATTTATAGCAAGTTTAGGAATAGTAATAATTTTACCTAAAATAGAAGAACTTGAAATAAAAAATAAAATTCTAAAATACATATATGTTAGTCTATTAGTAAGCATCTCTGCAAATATTTTAATACTTCCAATCATAATAAATACTTTCAAGAAAACTTCATTATCAATGTTTTTGATACAGATAATCATAACACCAATTCTATATATAATAGAAATATTAGGTTTAGCTACAATAGTCATTCCAAGTCAACTTGTATTCGTAATAAAACCAATATTGGAGATTTCAGTATCAATTTTTAATTACATTTCACAAATTAACTTTTTTACAATATACACAAAAGTTCCAAAACCCATAACAATTACTATATATTATTTATCAGCATTAGTATATATCATAAAACCAAAAAGAAAATTTATTATACAAATATGCAAAAAAACAATAATTCTATTGCTAATATTAAATTTAACAATATCAATAATTAATCAAGCAGATACAAACTTAAAAATATATATGATAGATGTAGGTCAAGGAGATAGCACACTAATAATAACACCAGAAAATAAAAAAATATTAATTGACGGAGGAGGATTAGAAAATTATGATATAGGAGAAAAAGTATTAATACCATATCTATTAAATAAGCAAATCAAGACACTAGACTATGTTATGATCTCACACTTTGATAGGGATCATGTACGGAGGAATAATAACATTAATCCAAAAACTAAAAGTGAAAAATATAATAATCTCAAAACAAAAAGAAGACAATGACAATCTGAAAGAATTTTTGAAAATAATAGAAAACAAAAATAATAATATAATTTTAGTAGAAGCAGGAAAAAGATTAGAAATAGAAAAAGATATTTATATAGATATATTATGGCCAAGTGATAATTCAAAAGTATCAGAAAATATACTCAATAATAATTCTATAGTAGCCAAAATAAACTATAACAAAGTTTCAATTCTTTTTACAGGAGACATTGAAGAAAAAGCAGAAAAAGAAATTTTACTAAAATACAAGATAAATGAAAATATATTAAAAGCAAACATATTAAAAGTTGCACATCATGGAAGTAAAAGTTCGTCAAGCGAAGAATTTTTAGAAAGAGTAAGTCCAGATATAGCAATCATAGGAGTAGGAAAAAACAATAAATTTGGACATCCAAATAAAGAGGTAATTAATAATATACTAAAATATAAAACAGAAATATATAGAACAGATAAAGATGGAGAAATAAAAGTAAAAACAGATGGAATAAGAATAATAGAAGTTATCACTAACAGAGAAAATAAGTAAGAGGCATTCATACTTTACTGGTTTTCTGATATAATATACACATATTTTAAAAAAGTTAGGAGAAACGATTATGAAGAAAAAGATTATTATTACAGCAGGGCCAACTAACGAAAGAATAGACTCAGTAATGAAAATTACAAATATGTCAACAGGATCAATGGGATGTAATGTAGCAGAAACTTTTTTGGAAGATAAAGAAAACGAAATTGAAAAAATATTTTTTATTTCAACCCAAATGACATATAAACCTAAAATAGAAAGTTCTAAAATAGAATATGTAACAGTTGAATCTACTCAAGATTTAATTCAAGCATTAGAAAAGATATTTAAAGAAAATAAAATAGATATTATGATTCATTCAGCAGCAGTAGGAGATTATACAGGAAAATATTCAATAAGGGCAGAAGATTTAGTGGATGAAATCTTAGAAGTAATTAAAAATAATGATAAAGAAGAGATAACAAAAGAAAAACTAATGAATATTTTTGAAAAACCAAAAGCGGTTGCAGACAATAGTGGGAAAATGTCATCAAACGAACCACATCTCATGACAATGCTTACATTAACACCTAAAGTAATTAGCCTTATAAAGAAAAATGTGCCAGATATAACACTAGTTGGATTTAAACTATTAGATGGAGTTAGCAAAGAAAAATTGTTATCAGTCGCAAGCAATTTAAGAAATAAAAATGATGCAGATTATATTGTAGCAAATGACCTTTCTAAAATAGGAGATGGGAAACACTGGGCAATGATAGTTGGAGAAAATGGAGTAATTTGTGAGTGTCAAACTAAAAAAGAAATTGCAAAAGAAATAGAAAAACTAGTATTTTAATAAGAATAGGAATATAAAATGATAGATTTAGAATTATATAAAATATTTAAAATAGTAGCAAATGAAGAAAATATTACAAAAGCTAGTCAGAGACTAAACATATCTCAACCAGCAGTAACAAAACATATAAAAAATTTAGAAAGTCAATTAAATATAAAACTATTTGAAAGAACTAATAGAGGTTTAAAGCTAACTGATATAGGTAAAAAAATATACAATGAAATTAATACACCAATAGAGATATTAGAAAAAGTAGAAAACAAATATGGAAATGTAAAATGCATTAATTTAGGAACGCACGTAACAGTATTTAATAAAATTTTAGGAGAAAAATTTGCTAAATACTGCAAAGAACATCCAGATATAAA